>OOCW01001588.1_pt1 | contig 15452 bp, 10 predicted proteins | sample 1671201 | NCBI WGS metagenome assembly OOCW01 (sample SAMN06348132, study PRJEB24527) | human gut metagenome | biome: human gut; feature: ankylosing spondylitis patient; material: feces | host: Homo sapiens | place: China | collected 2015-10
AAAAATGAAAAATTCAGGATGAAACTCCTTAGGGAGTTTCTAAAAATATATATTTAAAAGAATTTCATAGAAATTCTCTCCTTAATTCTTAATTCTTCATTTTACATTCTACATTAAATCTAAGATTCCTATAGCTGTTGCTGCTTCTATTACCGGAAGTGCTCTTTGAACTATACATGGATCATGTCTTCCATTTACCTCTAAAACTGTATTTTCTCCTGTATTTATGTTTACAGTATTTTGCGTTTTTAATATAGATGATGTAGGTTTTATGGCAACCTTAAATATTACTGGCATACCATTAGTTATTCCCCCTAATATTCCTCCATTATTATTAGTCTTTGTTAAAACCTTTTCTCCTGCAAAATACATGGCATCATTAGCTTCACTTCCTCTCATTTGAGAAAGTTCAAAACCTCTACCAAATTCAATACCTTTTACCGCTGGTATAGAAAACATTAAATGAGCTAAAGTAGATTCCACTGAATCAAAAAACGGATTACCTATTCCAGGCTCTATACCAAGAACTGCACATTCCACAGTACCACCAATTGAATCTAATTCTTCCTTAGCTAGCAGTATTTCTTTTCTCATATCTTCTTCTTTTGATCCATCTATTAATGGTAACTCTTTTGACATATATGAATTAATAAAATCTTCCGTAATTTCTTCATCTAAAAAGCTTTTATCTTCAATTGTGCCAATAGATTTTATATGAGATACTATCTTAATTCCCTTTGCTTCTAATATCTGCTTGCAGATTGCTCCTGCAAAAACAAGGGGTGCTGTTATCCTACCTGAAAAATGACCTCCACCTCTATAATCATTAAAACCATTATATCTAATCTTCCCTGTATAATCAGCATGACCAGGTCTCATTATGTCTTTAAGCTTTCCATAATCCTTAGACTTAGTATTATTATTTCTTATGATGGCACAAAGAGGAGTCCCTGTAGTCTTTCCTTCAAAAAATCCACTTAATATCTCAGGTTCATCAGCTTCTTTTCTTGGTGTTGACAAGTTATTCCTACCTGGTGCTCTTCTTTTCATTTCAGCTGATACTTTATCTAAATCTATCTCAAAACCTGGTTCAAGTCCATCTATATTAATCCCTATGGCATTTCCATGTGATTCTCCAAATATGGATATTTTAATTTTATTCCCCCACATTCCACTCACTTGCTATACCTCCTAATCTTCTGTAATCATTAAAAAATGATGGATATGATTTACTGATACATTCATAATCCTTTAATACTATAGGCTCTTTACATCTTGTTGCTGCAATGGCTAAAGTCATTGCTATTCTGTGGTCTTTCCAGCTCCACACTTCTACTCCACCCTTTAAACTTTCTACACCTTCAATAATAAGTCCATCTTCCTTTTCTTCTATTTTAGCACCTAGCTTAGTAAGTTCTGATGCTACAGCCTTTAATCTATCACATTCCTTAATTCTAAGTCTGCCAGCCTTTATAATCTTAGTGGTACCTTTAGCTAAAGCTGCTGCCACTGATAATACAGGAATAATATCTGGACACTGTGAGCCATCTATTATGGTAGCTTTTAAATCACTATTTTCTGCTGGAATAATTCCATTTTTACTTTTATTCCATTGCACAGTCATCCCCATTCTTGATAAAATGTCAATGGCTTCCTTATCACCTTGTGCTGAGTTTGCCAGTACATCATCTATTTCTACTTTATTACCTATGGCATTTGCTACTAAGAAAAATGCTGCTTGTGAATAATCACCTTCTACCCTGTAATTTCTAGCTTTATATTCCTGATTACCTTTAATAATAAATTCCTTATAATCATTATTTATTATTTCTATACCAAAATCCCTTAATGCAGATAATGTTAAATCAATATAACCTTTTGATTCCATTTCTGTTGTTATTACTATTTTTGAATCTCTATTAATTAAAGGTAATGTAAATAATAATCCTGTTATAAATTGCGAACTTATATTTCCAGCTAAATAATATTCCCCACCTTTTAAAGTGCCTTCTATTTGAAGGTTTAAAACACCTTCTTCAAAAGAATATTCTATATTATCTTGTTCAAATATTTCATAAAATGTATTTAATGGTCTTTTGCCTAAATTTCCTCGCCCTATAAACTTCTTCTTTCCTGGAATCAATAAAGAAATTGGTACTAAAAATCTTAAAGTTGAACCTGATTCATTACAATCAATAATCTTTAACTCTTTATTAACTTCATTATGATTTATACCATGAACCTCTATATAATTATTATTCTGATAAATCTTAGCTCCCAATGCTTTCATTGCTTCCATAGTAGCAATAATATCATCTGAAAAATCAATATTTTCTATTTTAGATATTCCTTTTGAAAGACTTGCACAGATAATTGCCCTATGAGCCATGCTTTTTGAAGGAGGAACTTTTACATTCCCCATCAGTGTCATATTTCCTAATTTTAAATCAGCCAACTAAAATTCCTCCCTTAAATTACTTTCTTATTAAATAAAGTATGCTTTGTTGCTTTTCACAATTTCTGCATTTCCTATTTCTTTAAGCAAAATTAAATTAAGGTCATTACCTAAGTTCTTCTTATCAAGTTCAATACCGTGAATAACATCTTCCATCTTAACATCCATTTCATAAGGAAGATTATTTTTTATAAGTATTTCTTTAATTTGCTCTGATGAACCTTTTTTTGTAAAACCTTTTTCCTCACTTATTTTTGTTATTTCATACATTCCTATAGCTACAGCTACTCCATGGGTATATTTTGAATAGTTATAATATTGTTCTATGGCATGACCTAGTGTATGGCCAAAATTTAACAACATTCTTTCACCCTTATCTTTTTCATCTCTTTCCACAGTAAGCTTTTTAATGTTACAGCAAGTATAAATTATCTCTTCAATATTATCCATAAGCTTTTCCTTGCTATCTAAGCTATTTAAGAAATCAAAAAATTTCTTATCTTTGATACATCCATATTTAATTACTTCAGCCATTCCATCAACAAAAAATTCATCACTTAAAGTATTCAAAACTTCTGGATCTATAAATACCGCCACTGGATGATAAAAACTACCTACAAGATTTTTACCTCTAGCTAAGTCAACAGCTACTTTTCCACCAACACTACTATCTACTTGTGCTAAAAGAGAAGTAGGTACTTGAATAAATTTAATTCCCCTTAAGTAAGTTGATGCTGCAAATCCTCCAATATCACCGATTACTCCACCACCTAAAGTAATGATTATATCACTTCTTGTTAATTTAAAATCTAACATCTCATCATATATTTTAGGCAATGTAGCAAATGACTTGCTATGCTCTCCAGCTTCAAGTATCATTAGTTTCACATCATATCCTTCAGCTTTCAGGTTATCTACTAATTTGCTTCCATAATAGATATTTACATTATCATCTGTTAAGATAAAAATTTTCTTTCCTTTATATATTTCTTTTATTTTATATTGAATGCTATTAATTAATCCCTTTTCAATGATGATAGGGTAACTTTTTTCTGCTAAATCAATTTTTAATTCCAATAAAATCGCCACCTCAATAAAAATTAAAATGAAGAATTAAAAATGAATATATTATCTATCCATTCTTAATTTTTCATTTCTCATACATCTAGGTATAACCTATGAATATTAATATACTTTTATATTATCATAAATAGCAAAATACATAAAATAAAGTAATATTCTGAGCATCACCTATATTTCTCTACCTACAGCACTTGCTATTATACTTAAATCCTTCATAAGATTATTAAATAACTCTGGCTTTATGGACTGTTGCCCATCACATAATGCATTTTGAGGATCATTATGAACTTCTAATATAAGACCATCGGCTCCTACAGCAACTGCTGCTTTTGCAAGAGGTTCAACCATCCACCACTTTCCTGTGGCATGACTTGGATCTATAATTACTGGTAAATGGCTTAATTTCTTAATTGCTGGTACTGCACTTAAGTCTAAAGTATTTCTTGTATATGTTTCAAAAGTCCTTACTCCTCTTTCACAAAGAATTACATTTTCATTACCACCAGCCATTACATACTCAGCACTCATTAATAGTTCCTCTATTGTAGCACTCATACCTCTTTTTAATAAAATTGGTTTTCTTGTTTTACCTAACTCTTTTAGCAAATCAAAGTTTTGCATATTTCTTGCACCTACTTGAATTACATCTACATCTTCCACAAATTTTTCTATATCATATGGTGACATTAATTCTGTAACTATTGGTAAACCTGTTTTAGCTCTAGCTAATTTTAATAATTCTAAACCTTCATATGCTAATCCTTGGAAGCTATATGGTGAAGTTCTTGGCTTAAATGCTCCGCCTCTTAAAAAGTTTGCCCCTGACTTTTTAACTTCTTCCGCTATTAAAGTAATTTGCTTTTCATTTTCTACTGAACATGGTCCAGCCATAATTGCTAACTTTTTTCCTCCAATTTTTTCACCATTAACATCTATTATTGTTGGCTCTGGATGAAACATTCTATTAGCTTTTTTAAATGGTTCCTGAACATGCATTACTCTTTCAACATTAGGATTTGCTTCTATATATGTTGGATCAATCTTTGTTGTATCTCCCACTAATCCTAAAATGCTTAATTCTGTTCCTATGACAGGATTAACATTTACACCAAGTTTTTCAATTTCCTCTGTTAATTTTTTTATTTCCTCATTATTTGTTTTTGCTTTTAAAATTACTATCATAAATTTGCCCCCTATTATTTATTATATAAAAAAAGGAACTCAAATGAGTTCCTTAACTTTATCATTATAATTTTGCAATTAACCTTAAATTATAAGAATATATATGGTATTACTCATTTATTAAAGTCTTATATATTTTTGTAAACTAAATAGCTAGCGCTAAAATAAAAGCCCCAGATAAAAAAGTAATAAAAGCTATATAATTTTGCCATATAATCCTTTAATAATTTCATATAAATTCTCCTATTTTAATATTTTTCTTTCTCTTTTTATTTATTTTACCATTTTTATACATATTGTCAATATTTTTCAAATTATAAAATAGGTGCCACTAACCTAATTAAAGATTCTTTTATTCTTAATGTCCTACTTCTTTTTTCATAAGATTCTTTTGTTACAAAAGTAGAAAATTTTTGATCATTTAAAAATATTTTTGCTTGTTGCTTGGCTACTACTCCATCATAAATAAAGGCATTGACTTCAAAATTCAACCTAAAACTTCTATTATCCATATTAGCTGTTCCTATACTACTTACAATATCATCAGATACTATTGTTTTAGCATGAATAAAGCCATTGTTATATCTATATATCTTTACGCCATAATCTATTAAATTAGCTATATTAGCACTTAATACCCATTCCATAAAGAAATGATCTGGTGCTCCAGGCACTATTATTCTCACATCAACACCTGATAAAGCTGATATCCTTAATGCTTCCAGCATTGGTTCATCTGGAACTAAATATGGTGTTTGAATATATACATATTTTCTGGCATTATTTATTATTTTCATATAAGCAATTTTTATATATTCATCCATATGATCCGGTCCTGAAGATACTATCTGCATACCTACATCGCCATATTCCTTAGGCTTAGGAAAATATTTTATTATATTATCTAAATTTTCATCAGAAGCATAATCCCAATCTAAAATAAACCTTTTATTTAGCTCATTGACAGCTTGCCCTTTCACTTTTAAGTGAGTATCTCTCCAAAACTTAAATTGATGTCCTCTATTAACATATTCATTTCCTACATTAAAACCACCTACATATCCTATCTCACCATCAATAACTACAATCTTTCTATGATTTCTATAGTTAATTCTTGTGTTTATCCTAGGAAATGCTCCTGGGAAAAAAATACTAAACTTTATCCCTAAACTTTTAATATATCTTATTTCTTTTTGTTTTAAACTCTTAGATCCCATTCCATCTACTAAAAGCCTAACTTCAAGACCTTCATCTACTTTTTCTTTTAATTCATTTATAATAGCCTTTCCCAAGTCATCAAATCTAAAAATGTAGTATTCAATATGTATAAATTTTTTGGCGGCCCTAATATCCTTAATTAAATCTTGAAATTTCTTTTCCCCACTTATATATGTTTTTACTTCATTTCCTGTAGTGTAAATAGACCCACAATGATTATAATTCATTAAAATTAAATCACTATATTCATCCTGTAACTCTTTCTTTATTCCACGAATTTCTTGCATTTCTTCTAATCCCGCAGCTCTAGTTTTATCAATTATTTTCTTTTCTCTAAATATTTTCTGTCTGCTTAAATTCTGTCCTAAAAGTAAATAAATAATAAAACCTATTCCAGGGACAAGCATTAAAATAAGTAACCAAGCCCATGTAGTAGTAGGATCTTTTCTCTCAATAAAAATTAAAGAAAATACAGATATCATATTAGCTAACATGAGTAATATTACTATGGCAATATAAAATCTCACTATTATTCCCCCTTAACCTCTGGTTTTATATTTGTTTATAACATTTTTATTATACACCCTAATTAATGTATATTATACCAGTTTAAAGCCTATACAATGGAACTTTATAATAATAATTATGAACTTAGATAATGATGAGTTATGAATGATGAATGATGAATTGTGGAATAAATTCCTAAACGGAATTTTAAAAAAATATATTTTTCAGAAACTCTTCGAGTTTCATCATTAATTCATAATTCTTAATTCATAATTCATCATTGTAAAATAAAAAAAAGCTGACATATAGTCAGCTTAATTTTTATTTGAAGTATCTGTTTAATAATCCTTGGAATGCTTTTCCGTGTCTAGCTTCGTCTCTAGCCATTTCGTGAACTGTATCGTGGATTGCATCTAAGTTAGCAGCTTTAGCTCTCTTAGCTAAATCAAACTTACCTTCAGTTGCTCCATTTTCAGCTTCAATTCTCATTTCTAAGTTCTTCTTAGTTGAGTTAGTAACAACTTCTCCTAATAATTCAGCGAACTTAGCAGCATGTTCTGCTTCTTCGTAAGCAGCTTTTTCCCAGTATAATCCTATTTCTGGATATCCTTCTCTATGAGCAACTCTTGCCATAGCTAAGTACATACCAACTTCACAACATTCTCCTTCGAAGTTTGCTCTTAAGTCAGCCATTATATCTTCTGAAGCTCCTTGTGCAACTCCTACTTCGTGTTCTGCAGCCCAGCTCATTTCTCCTGTTTGTTCTTTGAACTTATCAGCTCCTGCATGGCAAACTGGACATTCTGCTGGTGCAGCTTCTCCTTCATGAATATATCCACATACTATACATACAAATTTCTTCATAATCTTATTCCTCCTAAAATACTTTATATATTAAATCTATATATCTAATTTTATAATAAATCATTTGTTTTTTGTAAGTCACCTTACATCTATTATTATATAATAATTATTATTAATTACAACCCCTTTTTGAAAATTTTTTTAAATTTTTTTCTAATTGATAATACCTTTCAACTAGCACAGTTAAAAGCTTTATAACTGCTCCAGATGATACTAATTCTCAATAAAAAAATATCTATGCTTCTTAAAATTTTTATTATCTTATTTATGGATTCATAACTCTTAATACTAAATAAATTTCTTTCTAATGAATTAAAGCACCAAATATCAAATACTATTTGGTGCTTTTTATTAATTATTTTCTTGGTACAAATCCATTTTTATAATGGATTTAAACAAGTCTCCATCAATTTCTATATTTAGTTCTCCTCCATGAAGCTCAACTATGCTTTTTGCAATAGCAAGCCCAAGGCCTGATCCTTCTGTAGTCCTTGCTTCATCTCCTCGTTTAAATCTATTGGTTATTTCTCCTGCATCAAAATTAAGTTCATAAGATGATATATTCTTCATTATAATGATAGCATTCTTTTCATCTTTAATAATATCAATATATACCCTTGTCCCTCTTAAGGAGTATTTGGTTATGTTAGAAATTAAATTTTCAAAAACTCTAAATAATCTTCTTCCATCTCCATTTACATATACCTTTTCATCTGGGAAACTAGTTCTAATTTCCAATAAACTCTCGGCAAGTTTTTCATCAAACTCACCTAAAGTTTGTCTTAGAAGCTGCACTATATCTATTTTTGCTAAATGAAGTTCCATTTCACCACTTGCAGCCTTAGATGCTTCAAATAAATCTTCTATTAGTGCTTTTAACCTTTGAGATTTACTATCTAAAACAGCGATATAGTCCCTTGCACTTTCAGGTTCTACCTGCTCCCTCTTCAATAAATCAATATAGTTTATAATTGATGTCAAAGGTGTCTTTAAATCATGAGAAACATTAGTTATAAGCTCACTTTTCATCTTTTCACTCTTCATTTCATTTTTTAAAGACTTTCTTAATCCCTCTTTAATATTATTAATATCATGTGCCAAGCTAGATAAATATCCTCTTCCTCTTTCTTCAATTTTATAAGTTAATTCACCACTGGCTGCATCTTTTGCTCCAAGCATTATTTTATCTAAATATACTAAACTTTTTATCAATTTAATAAGCAGAGCAAAACTTATTAAAACACCAATTATAAAACATGGCCATAATAACTTTTCACCATTAAATATCCCCACCAACAACAATATAACTGATACTGCAATATACATAATTCCAATTATAAATATATTCTTTATAAATGATCCTCTTTTAATTATATCTTTTGTTGTATAATATATTGTTTTTGTAATAGTATTCTCAAATATTGTTCCATCAGAATAACTTACTATTAAAGTCTTACATGTCACATATATTAAAATTAAAATAAGAGATAAGGTAACTATATTTCTATAAGTAAAACTAATTAAATACTTTCCTTCACCAAATATTTTATTATAATAACTATTAAAGATTAGCTTATATATTATGTATGATAATAACAAGCCTCCTAACTTATATTCAATTGGATATTTCTTAAGTTTTTCTATTAATATATCTACTTCATGCATCCTGCTATTTTCTTTATTTTTTAGATATAACAACACTACTAGTATAGCTATAGATATCAAGCATATCATTGCCTTAATACCTATAATATGCCTTATCGCTTCAATAGATTTATACGCATTATATATAGAATCTCCTTTTTGTAGAACTTTTGGTATCCATACATATAGCTCTATACTATAATTATTTAAATAATAATACTTGGATGATTGATTTTGTATATATGATGATACATAATTTCCACTGGTATAATAACCTGAAGGATTCCTTTTAATTCTATTTACTATATTTGAATTAGTAGATTTTTCACCTGATATATAGACATTTTCTGTAACACCATCATTAGTGGTAATCTTTCTTACAGAATAATACCTTGTGTCCTTTATCAGATCTTCATCAACTTGTTTTTCAGTAATCCAGCTATTGCTTAATGTATCAAAAGCTGCAAAATCTATATTATTATAAGCACTTAACTGAACTTTCAGGTTTTCATATGCCGTCTTTTTACTTTCTAAGATTTCCTTAAGCAAGCTTTCTTCATCATAAGCATATTTTTCTTCTATCTTCTTTCTTTCTTCATTTAATATAGCCTGTTGCTCATCATAACTATAATCATGAAATCCTTGTGAACTTTCTCTTATACTTTTGATATTTTGATATTGACTTTCAATCTTCTCCTCTATTTTTTGTTTATAACTATCAATTTCATATTGGTTTATATTATTTATATCATTAACATATTCATCATTTTTATAATAAATAGCATAGTCCAGTGCCATTCCTATATAATCATCTATTTCCTGTGCCAAATATGAATCAACATAAATCCTCTCAGGTAGTGTTAAGTCATAATTATTTATCACTTCAGCTCCTGATAAGATAGACATTGATAAAAAGATGAATATAAGCATATATAAGAAATAATTAGCAAATTTCTTATTCATACTTTTCAATTTTATAACCAATTCCCCACACCACCTTTAAATATTTTGGTTCCTTAGGATTGATTTCTATCTTTTCTCTAATCCTTCGTATATGTACTGCTACTGTATTTTCAGCATTATAGCTTGGTTCCTTCCATACATTCTCATATATTTCATCAATAGAAAATACTCTTCCTTTATTCTTTAATAGTAGTTCTAATATACCAAATTCTGTTGCTGTAACCCTTATATGCTCACCTTCAACAAATACTTCCTTGCTTTCAAGATTAATTTCCAATCCACTGGACTTTATTATCTTTTCACTTTCTTTAGAATCATTAGCATAATTCCCTAAAGTCATATATCTTCTCAATTGTGATTTTACTCTAGCAATTAACTCTAAAGGGTTAAAAGGCTTAGTAATATAATCATCAGCTCCCATATTTAAACCTAGAACCTTATCTGTATCCTCTGATTTTGCTGATATTAATATTATAGGGATATTCTTTTCTTCCCTGATCTTCATAGTAGTTCGTAGTCCATCCATCTTAGGCATCATAATATCCATCAATATTAAATGTATTTCCTTTTCCATCAATGCCTGAATGGCTTGTATGCCATCATATGCTTTAATAACCCCAATCCCTTCGTTCTTTAAGTATATTTCAATTGCATCAACTATTTCTTTATCATCATCTACTACCAAAACAGTATTCATATAACTTTCAACTCCTCTCCATAATATTATAGCTTATAAAATTAATATACAGTATAAATCTTACGAAACCAAAGTGGTATTTCTTAAAAAAATATTAATATCCATTGGCAACAGTAAATCCATTAACCTTTTCCATATCTTCATTATAATCAAAATAAAAGGCACCCCTAAGAGCACCTCTTATTCATAATTTATTTTTTCAACTCCAATTACCATTATCATAAATTCTTATTTCTCCATATTTTATGGTAAATCCTTCTTCATTTTCTGCTGGAATTTGTTTATCACCATCATTAAATAATACTTTGGCATTTTCAAATTCATTAGGCAATACATACATATATAGATCTTCACTTACATATTTCATTTCCTCTCCTGGCCATTGTGATTTTACTTTTAATTCATTTCCACTATCATCATAAATATAAATTCTTGCCTTATTCCAATTTGATGGTTTCTTAAAATATATAATAGATGTATTTTCAGGCTTTTCAGTTATTTCAAACTCCATCTGCTTACTTATTTCATTACCTTCCTCATCTTTTACAGATACCAAAAGCATATACCTTCCAGGACTTTCTGCTATCCAATTTATTTGAGAAACTGTTGAATAATCATTTAATACCTTAATATTACTTATTCCATCAGATATGGAAAATTTATATTCTAGTTGCCCTTCTCCACCAGTTGCTTTTGCTGATAATATAATTTCTTTTCCTAAGCTTTGAGGACTTTCAACATTTGAGCTAAAATCTTTTACTTCAAGTTTACTTCCTTTATATTCTCCAAATGTCCCATTATCATAGATCATTTTTTCTCCTTTTATTACCTCTAATCCTTCTTTATTTGCTTCTGGAATCTGACTGTTATCGTCATTAAAAATAACTTTAGCTTTGTCATAGTTTTCTGGTAAAGTATAGCTATATATAGCATCACCTTCATAAGTCATTTGAATACCTGGCCATGCTGCTAATTCTTTTAAGCCTTCTGATGAATTATCATATACATAAATTTTTGGATTATTCCAATCTCTAGGTTTTTTAAAGTAAACCTTTGCTGTGTCCTTTAACTTATTTTTATATAATACTGCTATATTTCCACTTTTAACATTTCCAGATAACTTACCATTGGAAGATGTAAAAATACTACCTGAAACTTGATCAGTATACACTCCTTCTGCTAAGTTTGTATCTGTATCAATATTTTTTTCTTGTCCTAAATTAATTATTACTACACCTTTATTTCCTCTTTCTATAATCAAACAATTATTTCCCTGGTAATTCTTTAAATATTCACTTTCTCCTACCATGGCATTTCTAAATTTATTTACTGCAACCACTTCTTTATCTTTAAATAAATCACTACCTTTATCACCTATATGTGTTTCTTCCGTAAACATTATGCCATTTCCCCCACCTACAGGTCTGCTAAAAAATAATGGTGTTTCATTACTTCTGGCAGCTATTACTGCCCAACACATCTTTAATTGCCAATCATTCATCCAAGAAGAATAACCACTTGTAGAAGTATCACTGGTAAAATTATCATGTGACTCTACCCAAGTTACTAATGAGTTAGAAGCTACATTAATATTGTAATTTTGTATATTTTCTGCATTAAAATTATTATTAGCAATAGCATCTCTTATTTTATAGCCATAATTAGATGCTGTTACAGGCATTAATGCTCCATAAGCCGAATCTCTAGATATACTATCTTGTAGTATTTCTCCATATTGAAACTCTGCTTCATTATTTAAAATAGTTGGCCAAAAATCACTGCTATATCCATCATCATCTGGTAACTCTATATGTTTAGCTGCATCGTATCTAAACCCATCTGCTCCACAGTTTATACAATCAGATAAATAATCCTTAAGCTTATTTTGAACTTCTTTACTTTGAGTATTTAAATCCCATAAAGACAACAGAGCATTTTGTGTTACATCATATCTATTATTCCAATCACTTATTTCAGTGTTTCCATGAAATAAACTTTCATCTTGCCATGCAGCATCTATTTCATCCCATTTTGATGTCATATGATTTATAACTACATCAACAATTACCTTTACACCATACTTATGAGCTTCATTACACATTTCAATAAATTCATCTCTTGTACCAAGCTGATAATTACCTATCTTATAATTAATTGGTTGATATTGATACCACCATTGATCTGTAAATTTTAAATCTCCATTATTCCCCACTCTACACTGATTAATTGGTGATGTCTGCACTGCTACATAACCTGCATCTGCTATATCCTTAATGTTTTCTTTTATAGTTTTGAATGACCAACACCAAGCATGAAGTATTGCACCATCTTTAATATGCTCTGGTAAATCATCAGAAACAGTAATAGTATCATTATTAGACTCTGCTCTTACAACAAATCCATATTTTAAATTAACAAACAGCAATGTTAACAATAGAGTAAAAATGGTTACTGTACAAATAACCTTCTTTTTCTTAAAAAAGCTATATTCCATTATCACCACCCCTTTATACTTTAATGATACTACCTACAAACACCTGTTTCAAATATTTTCCACCTACATATGTTTCAATATTTCGTCAGATAATAAACTTAGTTAATGATGAACTTAGTTAATGATGAGTGATGAATGATGAATGATGAATTGTGGAATAAACTCACAGAGTTTAGAAAAATATAAATTTCAGAAATTCTGTAAGAATTTTATCATTAATTCATAATTCTGAATTAAGAAAAAACACATAGCCACAACGCTATGTGTTTTTTATATATTATATAGTTAAAAGAAGTCCTGCAATTGTGGCACTTAATAGGTTTGCTAATGTTCCACCTAAAACAGCTTTCCATCCTAGTCTTGCTATATCATGCTTTCTATTTGGCGCCATACCACCAATTCCACCTATTAGTATAGCTATAGAAGAAATATTTGCAAATCCACATAATGCAAATGTTACTATTGCTGTAGTTTTTGCAGATAATTCTGGTAATAATGGAGACATACTTGTAAAAGCAACAAATTCATTTAATATAATCTTTTGACCTATTAAAGAACCTGCTATTACAGATTCCCCCCATGGTACACCAATTATAACTGCAACTGGTGCAAAAATATATCCTAATATTGTTTGTAAGCTTAAATCCGAAAAACCAAACCAGCCCCCAATCCAGCCAATTAATCCATTAACAAGCGCTATTAAAGCAACAAAGGCTAATATAATTGCTGCTATATTTAAAACTAACCCTAATCCATCAATGGCTCCCTTTGAAGCTGCATCTACTACATTAGCTGAGTCATCTTTTACCATTTTAACTTCATTTTGAATTTTATCAAATTCAGTTTCTGGATAAAGCATTTTTGATATTATAAGTCCTGCTGGAGCCGCCATAAATGATGCTGAAATTAAATATTCTATTGGAATTCCAAGTAATGAATATCCAACTAAAATTGATCCTGATACTGAAGCTAAACCTCCAACCATAACTGTAAATAACTCTGATTCAGTTAATTTAGCTACATATGGCTTAATTAAAAGCGGTGCTTCTGTTTGACCTAAAAATATATTAGCTGATGCTGATATAGTTTCTAATTGTGAAGTTCCTAAAAGTTTAGATAATGCTCCACCGATAACTCTTATTATAAATTGCATTATTCCTAAGTAGTAAAGAATAGAAACTACTGCTGATATAAATATAATTACACATAATACATTTACTGCAAATATGCTTCCATCATTAGTTAGTGAACCAAATACAAAGCCTATACCTTCATTGGCATAGCTTATTACTCCTTGAACCCCTAATGCAACTTTACTTAAAACATATCTTCCTACACTCCATTTTAAGACTATTAATGCAAATCCAAATTGAATTAAAAATCCAATTATTATGGTTCTCCATTTTATGTGCTTCTTATTATTAGATAATAAGTATGAAACTGCAAATATAAATAAAATACCTATAATGCTATTTAAAATTGCCATAAAAATCTCCTTTTCTTTCATATTTTAGTTTATTCTTGTCTCTCTACTTTAGTATTTGCAAGAATTTTTCACTTATACGCGAACATTATTTTCGTTAAATTCAAACTCTTATAAAATGGCTTTATCACTATTATTGACTAAAATTATTAATTAATATATAATAAAAAAATAAATAAAATAGTATAAAGTGTTGAAAAGAAGTAGTACTATAACTTTGTAATCTTAAGAGAGCTGTTGGAAGGTGTAAAACAGTGTTTACATTATAGGAACTTGTCTTGGAGCTTACTTGTGATAAACAAGTACGGGATTCCCGTTAACGATTTCGAGTGAGAAAATCATTTCATTGGTTTTCTAATAAGAGTGGTACCGCGAAATAACAGCTTTCGTCTCTTAATTTACAGAGACGGAAGCTTTTTTATTTAATTTAAAATAAAAAATGTAAAATTAAGAAGCTCTTTTTACATTAAGATGCATTAACATTAAGTATTACATATTAATAAGCCTTTTAACTATCTTACTTATTTTTTATAGTTATGTTTCTTATTTTTATTTTTTTCTCATGTAAATGCTCAATTGTTATAATTAGCAAATTAATTTTTAATTTTTCATTTATTTAATAAGGAGGATTTTAAAATGAGTAACTATGGAACTGCCATTGATAAGAAGTGGCAAAAGAAATGGGAAGAAACTGAACTTTATAAGTTTGACCCAAATAATGAAGGAGAAAAACTATATGTTTTAGAAATGTTCTCTTACCCATCAGGAAGTCAATTACATGCAGGTCACTGGTTTAACTACGGTCCAGTTGATTCATGGGCAAGATTAAAGAAAATGCAAGGATACAATGTATTCCAACCAA
>OOCW01001607.1_pt1 | contig 15267 bp, 24 predicted proteins | sample 1671201 | NCBI WGS metagenome assembly OOCW01 (sample SAMN06348132, study PRJEB24527) | human gut metagenome | biome: human gut; feature: ankylosing spondylitis patient; material: feces | host: Homo sapiens | place: China | collected 2015-10
CGACGGAAAACTTACCTTGATCGGCCCCTACAACAATTGCATCATTATTTCCAACCGTTCCTCCGCTGACTGTCAGAGTACCGTTAATGTGGAAGTCATTTGTTCCACCTTGCTGAAAGTAGCCACCGGCTTGCGTAATATTATTAAAAGTACCGTTTAAGGCGTTCGGAGAGTCAAAAACAAATGTACCGTTGTTTACTAGGTTGTTGATTGAGAACGATCCGTATGTTCTTCCCGCTTGAGTCCCACCGTAGGAAATAAGGCGTCCTGAGTTGTAAACGGTTCCTCCGACATTAAGACTTGCGTGAATTGTTGGGTCGTTACCGCTTCCCCCATTACTGATTAGAGAAAGCTCGGAGTCACTCGAAATGTTTAGATCTTTGGAAATATTCAGGGCACTATAGATATTTCCCCCTTCGTCACCGTTATGAGCGATGTGTACCCATGAATTGTTATTGATATTGAAATTTCCGTTCACAATCAATGTGTTACTGAGAGAGCTGAAGTAGCCTGCCCCAATAGAAACACAAAGGAAAGATCTTCTGAAATCCCCTTCTCGCCCTAAGTTCCAAGTTAAATTTCCATTTATGGTATGACTATCGGCCAGTGCAGGACCCCGGCCTTGGAATTGGAATTGTGGGTCTTTTCCTACTACGTCCCCGTTGATAGTCACCAGTGCAAATGCAGGTACTTGGGCAACCAGCAGGAGCGAAGCTGCAAGAACAGCTTTTGTTTTGCCCTGACAAACAGAAGACATCGCTTCGGAAACGGCGACGAAGCATCCCCGCCGTTTGTTCCAAATTTTTTTAAAGATTTTGTTCATATATCTCCTCCTCGGGGATGTGCTTTTTATTCGGCCTTAGCTTTTTCTCTTTCAGCCGGCGTAAAAATGAGGGGGACGGCATCAAAAGCGACGATTTCTTTGATGCGAATCCAACTGTCGCCGCGAATTCCCCGGAACTGGAAAACTTTCTCTTGGGATTCGGGATCGGCCAAGACATCTTGCAAAGCGGTTATCTGCGAATCGACCGTTTGATGATCTTCGGGTTTAAGGTCAAGAACTAGATTTGTTCCGTTCTTGAGATGGATAGTCACACGTTGAAAGTGAATTGCTTCTGCCATTTTTTCCTCCTTAAGGAATGAAGTTGATTTAGGAAAGGGCTTGGGAAGGAAGCCCATTCCTAAAAAAACTGAGGAGGAAAAAGGGTGCAAAAAGCCGAACCTTCCTTGAAGAAGGAAAGTCCGAACCTTGAGATTTGTCTGTTGTTCATAACTCTTATTTCAAAAAATCTGGCGGGACTTTCTGTGCAGACTGTTATGAACCGAAAGATCAACTGTCACCGTTCTTTCAACGGGGCGGGACGATTAGAATAATTGGTGCCCGGAGGCTGCATTGTCCCGCCAAGGATGCAACCGCGCCTGTCAATCAGGCCGTCTGCTTCCGGGCATTAACTGTTACGCTGATCGCAATCGGCCTCCGACCTTCAAAAGAATCCAGTCCTGAAGTTCGGCTATGTTTTCAGAAGTTCTTTTCTGGATTACTGCGCCTCTTTTGATATTTGCTTCATAAAGGTGAATCGACTTCGGCCCGGTAAGACCCACAACACGTTTGGATTCGATGACGCGGATGGAAACATTCGGGTATTCCACATTGTTGATTCTCATTTTTTATCTCCCGATTTATCTTTGCTTTTCAATGTTTCCAGATTCTCTTTTAGAAACTGTTCTGTTAGTTTCACAGTGCTCTCTGAGATCCCCTGTATTCGCTGATTGTTGACGATTGCCGGAAGGACCTTCATTGCTGCCATAGTCTGAGAACTTGGAATAAATATGAAGGCGGTAGTACAAGCTATGCCAAGAAGGGCTCCGAATAAAGCCATGGCTCCGGAGTAGATCTGGATGGCACAAATGATTAATAGAGCGGAGAGACATGCTAGAAAAATAAGACCAAGGGAGATCTTGTCCATCGTGCCGATCCAATAAATGTCAGAGGCAGTTATTTCAACCATGATGAACCTTTGATCTTTACCAATGCACCCTTGTCCAATTTTTGCCGTTGATGAATACATCAATGGCTCGTCTGGACTGATACTGTTGCCATTTCACCTGTTCATAGACGCGGACAGGGCGGTAGCAAACGGAAGAACTGCTGCTGTCTCCCGAGCTGTCATAACAGGTGTAACTCTCATAGGCAGTACCTTGATAGCCCTTAACGCAAGCCTTAGTGCCTCCCCAATGTCCGGGAGAGTCCTCGGTTGCTTTGAACCAGTGCTCACCGCCCCAGTTGTAGCTGGCATTATTTTTTCTAAGCAGTTTGTTTTTCCGGCGGTCAGTTTTGAACTGATTGTTGTCGTTGATGTTTCCTTCAACAATCCAGCCCTGAGGAGCATCTTCCATCCCTTGAAGGATGCAAGGATCAAATCCGTCAGAAAGCTGTTTCGCATAGTTGCCGTCTCCGGCCATCGGGCAGGATGGAAATTTGCATGGGTGACGCCAAGAAAGGCAGTCAAACAGTTTGTCTATCGGTGGACGGCATTCGCTTACCGCTTTCGGTCCGTTGGGATTGGCTAAGCAGAGGAGAACTTCACATCCCCAGCGGTCATTGCCGGTCATCAATTCGATTTTCGGCATACCCGGGATTTGAGAATAATCCGTCGTATCAGCCAACACTTTGAAACCCGCGCCGGACAGCAGGGCGCTGACGGCTGCCAAGGCTAGTAATGTTTTGGGATTTGAGACTTTTATTTTCATTTTCAGCTTGCCATCAATTCTTTGAATTTCATGGAGAAAGCGCTTGCGCTGGCTAATCGCTCCGTCATCGCTTCAATGCTTAAGCCCTGCTGCTCGGCGGCTTTTTTTATCGTCCAAGCGTCTATCTCACACTCGTACCAAAATGTCCATCTACTGGACAATTGAATCGGTTTCGGAAACGTCGGGTCGTTTTTTACCAATTTGTATAACTGGGTTTTACCGCAGCCGAGACGCTCGCAGACCTGTTCAGGTCTCAATTGATTGAGGCTTAAGTTACTCATAGAGCCTCCGATCAGGAATAAAAAGCAGCGCCGCTGAGAAATCAGTCCTGTTCCCGAAAAAAGAGAAGAGGTGCCTGCAAGGATCTATATACCCGAAGGAAAATGGCACCAAAGAATTCAGAAACTTTAAAAGCGCTGAAGACCTCTTTAGCGAATCTGACAAGCGGGGGTAGTGTGCTTGTCTCGATTTGCTTACCAAGAGTCCGAGGAAATTGGGCCTCCGAGGAAAAGAATAGAATTTAGTTGCCAAACTCAAATCGCTAATCAATTCCCCGAGGGAAGAAAGATGAAAAAGGGTATTTTCCCAAAAAATTTTATCTCTGCTGGTTTGTTTTTTGTTCTTGCCTTGTCCCTTGTACCGATAGCTATCCTTTACGGCAACGAAGCTCAACGGAACATGGTGTTGTTTCTTTGTTCGCTTGGTTCTTGTGCTGCCGGTTTCGCTGCTATTTATGTATCCGCGGAGAACAGTAAGAATCAACTGCAGCTTATTAAAGCTATTGTTGACGCAACCGAAGAGCTTCAGAAACTCAGAATTGCAATAACTGACAGTGGAATGACCACAAACACCAAAAAGTAGCCGGAAAACAGCACAAGAAATGTCTCTGTATCCATTGGAAACAAGCGAGACAGAAGCTCTCCCTGAAAACACTTCGGCAGTTTCGACTTCACTTTTAAGATGTAAACAAGACATATTAGGTCGAAATGAGTGGTAATGATCGCCCAACCATACGTTAAGTAATTCCACCAAAACTGAACGCTTTGGAATTCCTCCCAAGGATGAAGAAGTTTTTCCAACATTTAGAAGTTGATTTGATAAAAAACAGAAAATCGTTTTCATATCAGCCCCCGTAACTGTCCAATCCCACAAAACCGCAGCAGCCGATAAGGACAAACGCAATGCCGATAAGCATTAGTCCGGGGGCGGTAAAAGACACAGAGTTCCTTTCGCTGTTTCGGAACAGGAATAAAGGTGCAATTGCCAGACAGCAAAGGCCGGAAAGAAGAAGGATGAAGAAGAATTTCTGCTCGGCCATCATCCCATCCTCACGAAATTGGTCTCCGGTGTACTGGGTAAAATTTGAGCTGTCAGACAAAAATCCAAACCCAATACCCGGAGGAAAAAGTGAAAATTACTTCTGCTGATAAATTTATGTGCTGGCTGGCAGTCAGCCTTTTCGCACTGATTTTTTGTTGGTACAAAGAACCCAACCTTACAGATTTCTTGTGTACTGCAATGTCTATGTTTTGCGCTTTTTTTTCGGCTCTTACTGTTGCTGAAGTGAGAGACACGAAGATTCAAATTGAACAAAAGAGCTTCGAACCGGATTCCAGCACTTTGAAAATAATAAAAGCAATCCCTAAAAGAAGAATTAGCAGAAGAGAATATAGAAAAAACTCTTTGTCTGTCCATTCTCGGACCTTGCGCATATAAGGCGGCCGGAGAAAAAAACACGAATAAACTGTCAGAGCACAGAAGAGAACAGCAACAATGATTTTCGGCGCGTAATCTTTTAACTCTAGGTAAAACTCGCATGAAATCATAATGATCTCTTCTATTTCCAATTAGAGACATTCTGTCGGATGTACTTGGCTTACCCTTTCCATTTTTCAAAAAGGCAATATTCCTAATTTCCAACAGCACAGCTGCGAAATGAGAAAAAACAGGAGAAACCATTTGAGAAGCGAAAGGTCTTTGAAGAAACAAGCGTTCAGTACGCAGATAATCAGAAGAGCAAGCGTTAAAAAAAGAAGCAGGAAGGTAAACACACCTAACGGTGATTGAAGATTGGCTTCCATCTTTTCCCCTCAAATTTAAGCAGCCTGCGGTTGTCATTGCTTTTCCTTGTTCTTATTTTCAAAGTTCAAGCGGTTAACGCTTCTGCTCCGGGGCAGCTCAAATATTGCTTAATCTCTTTTTTTAATCTGCCGGTTTCAGCGTTACTTCTATCTAATTGAGCGAACTTCCACGGGATATCCGGACGTAACTCTTCACAAGTTAGGTGTCCCCGGGAAAGGTTGACCAATGTCAGGCAATTCTCGGGTGAAATTAAACGACGTCCGCAGATGTAAGAGTTAATCGTCGCTTTAGAAAGCCCCAGCTCGGTTGCTAAATACCGTCTAGGATCAGCAACCCCAGCTTCTTTTAGAAACGAACAATAGTCTTTCAAATTCATTGCTACACCTTATTTTTGTTGTTTTTATTTTACCTGAATTTGTACAACAATGTACAAATAATATACAAAAAGTACAAATTTTGTTAGCTCATCTAAGAATAAACAAAAATGAAGCTTCTGTTATATCTTTCTAAGAGGTGAAGAAATGACAGATGTGCATGAAATCCGTCGGAAAAATTTAATAGAGCTGATCTCTATGTATAAGTCCGTCGCTAATCTCAATTCTGCTTTGGGAAGAAAGCGGTATGACGGAACCTTTAACCAAATAAAAAACAAATCTCAACCGCCTAGCGCCAAAACTCCAAGAGTTATGGGAGCGGAGGTTGCGCGAGAAATTGAAATGAAACTACACCTTCAACCGGGTTGGATGGATGTAGTTCACGATAAACCTCAAACTGAACTAATTAAGGAATCTGAAAATTTTTTGAAGTCTTCTTTCAATAGGATAAGAAGCTATCGTTTAAACAGCGTCACTCCATCGAATCTAACTTTTACACTTTTCGATGGAGAAATGAAATTGAGTGATTATTTTATCAAGTCAGTTTTAAAAGCCACTTCTGAAGAAAATTTGCGATTTGTAGTCGTTGAAGATAATTCTTTGAAATCAAAATGTAAGATTGGCGATGCTTTGATCCTTGATTTTGGAGTTAATACTTTTACACGCGAGGGTATTTACCTGATAGAAGTCAACGGAGAACAGTTGCTTCGTCTGATCTCCATTGACTATGAAGGGGGCTATCAAATTCGAACCGATGATTTTTCTCAACGTTTGACGGATTTATCAAGAATAAAAATATTAGCTAAGGCGTTATACGTTTGCACAGGAACAAGCCTGTAAGTCGTACTCCAACTCCTCAAACCACCCAGACTTTTATTTGTAGAGTTTGGCATCAACACATTTTTTGAGATGTTTCTCTACCAAGCGATCCACTGAGTACTTGGTTTTAAAGTCAATCACTTTTTGAAATTGCAACTCCGTCAGTCTGTTTCGAAATTCCCAAAGGTAATCTTTATTGCATTGCCGTTCGTTTAACTCCAACGAGGAAGCCTCTAACTTTAATTGTTGAAAGTTAGCAGACTTCAGGTCCGTTATGGAAGAATCGGCTGCTTGAACGCAACCGCAGGCAAGAGCAACCAAAATACAACAAAAAGTAGTTTTAGCCATAAAAATATCTCCAGGGAATCACTATACCAATATTTTACAACATAAAAAAATAAATTTGTACGTAGTGTACAAATTTGATTTTTACTATTATGATTTACTCATATCGAGGCAGATGATTTTTATAGGCAACGGGTAATGCAATATGAGTAAATTCAATCAATTTGAAAGTCCTTGTTACTTTCTATCAGCAGAAGAATATACACAGGACTATTTATCGCTTCCGGAACCTCAACTTGCTTGCCTCTTTAAGTTGCGTTCAGCTTACGCATTAAAAGGAAGTCCATTATCAGAAGATGATATCGAAGGCCTCTACCCAGTTTATACCCCTGTTCATGAAAAGACGTTAGTCAAAGTGCTTAATAAATTTTTCACGAAGAAAGGCGATGTTTTCATTGACATAAGGATAGAGAGTCAAATCGAGAAGAGAAAAGAACATCAATTAAACATAGAGCAGTTAATCGAAAAAGAAGTCCAAAAGCGCGTAGCCCGAGCTCTGGCCGGAATGAAAGGCGGCTTAACGAAAGCCCGAAACCGAAAAAATCAAAATTCTCCCGTTTTTGATGAAGAAATCTCTGTCAACGAAGTTACGGAAGAGCAGCAAACAATTGGCGATGAACCGGAAGAGATCAAGCAAACCTCTGGCAAACCTTTAGCAAACGGCTACCAAACTCCTAGCAAAACTGTAGCAAACGGCTGGCAAAGTTCTAGCAAAGTTGTAGCAAATGCCAAGCAAAATCTAGCAAACGAAAATTTTGCTACAACTGATAAAGCCCAATTCTTTGATTTTCAAGAAAAAATAGAAAATTTGCCCAATACAGCCGAGTTCGAGTCGGAAGCCGTTCCGTCCCTCGCGTGTGCGCACGTATGCGCGTCGGATAATCCGATTAATCCGATATCTGATGTTTTTTTAATTAATAAAAATAATAAAAATAAATCGGAATCGGTATCGGAATCGCTTAAAGAAAAAACTGAAAATTTTAAAAATCAAAATTCGCGCGAAAAATTCTCAGCCGGAAAAATTTGGACGCTTCAGGAAGCCAAAACGCTTCTGGTTGATTCCGGGTTAGACCAAAAGTTTCTCGAAGCGTGGGTTTCGCGCTCAGACAGAAATCAAACCCGCTTCAATGCGCTTTTTTCCGAGGTTCTTCCACGGTTCGATCAAGAGGCTTTTGACCAGCTGATTGCCAGATGCAAAGAACAAAAACGTTCTGAAGGGGCCATGTTTGCGGGGTCAATCGCTTACGTTATCTCCGCACTTGAACGCGAACCCGTGACGGTAAAAAAACGATCGAAGAAAAGAAGTTCTGAACGCGATTACACGGAAGGACTGATTCAAAACACCGACGGATCTTGGAGCCCCGACCCGAATTACGTTCCGAAGAAAAAGAAGTATTCGGACAGAGACTGGACGGAAGGGTTAATCAAGAATCCCGACGGCTCCTACAGCCTTGATCCGAATTACGAACGCTAACCCCAACGATTACTAACCCAAGGAACGCCATGTCATCCGATACCGATAACGTCCAAAAGACTTTTAAAACTTGTCCGATTCACGGTACATCTTACGTGTATTCCATAACGGATGCTTCAGGGACGCGCTACACAAACGGCTGTCCGCTCTGCGAAGCAGAAAAACGTTGTGAGGCCGCCTTCGGACAAGCGCTGATACCTGCCAGATTCACAGAGCAAACGTTTGAAACCTATGAAGTGACGAACGACGGGCAAGAGGCCGCGGTAAGCCTTTGCCGAGACTTTGTGAAGCGGTTCGGGGATAACTGTAAAACGGGGCACGGAATGCTTCTGACCGGTCGCCCCGGAACCGGAAAAACGCATTTGGCTTGTTCTTTGCTGAAAGAGATTATTGCCGGAAAGAAAGCAGCGCTCTACACATCGCTGGATCAAATCTTTACGGCTGTGAAAGCAACATGGAACTCGACGGATGATTCTCAGAAAAAATACCTCAAAAAACTTGCCGCGCTGGATTGTTTGGTCATCGATGAAATCGGTACGAATCGGGAAATTTCACCGAGAGAAAAAGATCTGTTTTTCACGATCATCAATGACCGTTACGAACAATTAAAGCCGACCATCCTCATTTCCAACCTTTCCTTGCGCGGGGAGGATTCCTTGGAAGAGTTCATGGACGAACGCACTGTAGATCGGATTTTTGAGACAAACACTTTTGTCGTTTTCAACTGGGAAAGATACAGGGGGACAAAATGAAATCAGGACAGTAGAAAAAGTCTTTGGACAGGTTCATTTATGAATCAATGGGAGAGAAACAGTATTTGATTTCCTGTCTGGACGACGAACTCTTTAAAAAAGCGCTCAAAGTATTCCGAAAAGAACGCCCGGAAATAGATTCAAAAACAAACGGATTCCGTATGTGCCTCGAGGCGCTTCAGACTTCTGATCTATTCACAGAGATTTCTTTTATCGACCTGCACGGAACGAAATTTCCGTTATTCCGCAAGAAACAGTAACCGAGACAGTCATGCCGAACAACCTCAGACAAAAAACAGTCAAAGGCACCGCAACTTTAACTTTGAAGGTAAACCCTTCTCTGTTTACTTGTGTTAATATCTCTACGGAGATTGGCGAGTTCTTCGACTGCATCGCTAGTGCTCCCTTGATTGACTTCGGCTCGACTGTTCTCAGCAGTTGGGCCGTTGCCGTTTTACGGGGTCGAAATGAACGCCCGTACCGCCTTTCATCCCTTTCAGGGAATCCCCGGCGAGAATCTTATACCGCCGACAACGACCTTTTCTTTTACAAACAATCAAGGAAATCAGCCGGGGCCCGGCTTTTGCGCCCGGATAGTCCGCTTATTCCGCGTAGGGCATTTTACAGGAAACCGACTGAATCTCTCTCGGCATTCTTAGCAGAAAAAATGCCGGAACAAAACAACCGTCCCGGCATCGAGCACTATTCCTTAATTAAGAACAATAGCGCTGCTGCTCCAATTACCGGTAAGGAAACAGAGCCTTCAAAGTTGACAACGAAGTCAGCTCTGACGGATAATTCCCTCAACACAATAAGGAGCAGAAATAGTCGTACTTGTTTACGTTTCACGACTAATCTCCTTATTACTCAGGGATTCCTCCCGCACCGGCCAGTGCGGGTCGAGTCCCGTGTTTTTCTTCCCTTAAGAAAATTAGAAGATTTCATCTCAAAAGGGGCTTCTGCCTCCCTCTCGGAAAGCATTCTCTATAGAAAAACCAAGGCGCTTAAGCCTACACGTTTTTCCTTTTCAAAGGAGGAGGAATCATGCGCCTGATTCAATCTCTAAATAAATCATGGAAAAAGATCGACTGGCAAAAGGTTCTTTCGGGGCAGATTGAACCGCTGCCGGAACAATTTAAGGTCGTTCGTTTAGCTTACCGCCCCGAAGGGGCCGACAAAACCTATGAGACACGCGGGTATTGGACTGAGACATTTAGCAGTGATGTAACTTTTACCGTTGAGTATGAGGGCGGTTTGGTTCACCCGGTGACAACGGAAGTTGTGGCTTGGCGACCTCTAAATATAAAACCCTAGGAGAAAAACATGACAGCACCCTTTAATCCGGAAGAACTTTGCGATCAGACTTTGATCGGTTCAATTCGAATGCTGATGAAAGATGATTCAGTCTTTCCTGAAATCTTTTCAGCGGCCTTTGAGAATCGAAATGCCAATAATTTGGTATTCAGTATCCCTTCAGATTTAAGTATCACGGGCAAACAGATAGATGTGATTGCAGATAGAGCGCACCTTCTTAAAGAGTCACAGTACCGGCCTCACGAATGGAATGCATGGCCTGATGTCATACCGCCCAGACTGGATACTGAACCGGCCATTAACGGTGAAACCAGAGAGTGCGATTATTGGTTGGTCAAACTGAAAAACGGGTCATACCGTACCGGAAAAATTACCAAAGATAAATACTGGGTTCGGTTTGAAAATCAAATTGCTGCATACAGAGAGTTTTCACCGCGCCCGGCTGAAGCGGTTTTGGAGAATCAAACGGAGCTCGATCCCGGCGGCTGGAATGCATACCCGAAATTTAAACCCGACTCGGAAGAGGTTTATGAAGTCATGCTAAAAGGCGGCTTGCAAAGAAGCGCCGGATGGAAAAAGGGAAATTGGACATTTTGGTCTGAAGAAATCACAGCTTTTAAAAAGATCAAGGATTAACAAAAGGGGGTACCATGAAAACATTAGCAATCATCAATGAGAAAGGCGGCGTAGGCAAGTCATTTATCGCGACACAATTTGCGCTTTTCTGTCGTTTCAAACTCGGCAACCGGGTTCTTGTTGTTGACTTAGACCAGCAAAGAAACACAAGCGATATTCTGATTAACTCAGGTTTATGCGTTCCGACCGACACAACCGCCGGTTTAATCATGAAAAACGGTGGATTAGTGAAGGCAGAAGAGCCCTTCATGGTCATTCCCGGAGACGACAATCTGCTTGAGCTGGAAAGTATGAGGGATGCCGCAGGAATCACACAAAATCTTTATTCGGCATTGGACGCCGTGAGTGACAATTTTGACCTATGCATTATTGATTGCTCACCGAGCGCCGATGTTCGTCAGCTGATTGCACTAAGCCTGAGTACGCATTACCTAATCCCCTTTCAGGTCAAATCAGAATCTATCAGTGGGGTCGAAAAAACTTTAGCGCGTGCAAAGGTTATTCAGGAGAACGTGAACAATTCCTTGGAATTTTTGGGGCTGCTGATGAGCATGGTGAAGATGCAGGGCATTCAAAAGAAAAACTTTGAATGGGTTATCGAGCAAACTCAAAATCTGCTTCTGAAGAAATACGAGCCGAAAACCGGAAAGTTTGAAGGCGTGTGCTGCATCTATGACAGAAGCGAATACACAGCTGCGCAGCAGTTTTGCCGTCCCGTATTTTTCAGCGAAAACGGCAAACCAAGACGCGAAGCGCTCGAACTGGCAAGAGTTTGGGTATCAATATTTAAGCAGCTCGGATTAACGCCTCAGAAACAAATTCAAATTAAGAAATCCGAAGACAGTGACAAATTGGTAGCAGTTGATGTTCAGCCTGTTGCTGAACCTTAATAAGGGAAACGAAAATGGGATTAAATCTGAACTTAGGCAATATCAATAAAGCAGCTAAAGACTTTACTCATAGACGCTCAGAAGTACCTGAAGAGACAATGCGGGATGTCGAGCTCGAAGTTATTAAAGCCGATCCGCAGCAGCCTCGTAAAGAGTTTGACGAGGATTCTTTAAAGGAACTCGCAGAAAGCATTAAAACCCACGGTCTTATCCAGCCGATTGTCCTGCGCCCTTCGCCGGACAAAGAAGGCGAGTATTACATCATTGCCGGAGAAAGACGGTTCCGGGCTGTAAAGCTGAACGGAGCCAAAACAATCCGCGCAATTGTCACAAAGACGCTCAAATCGGAAGAAATCGGTTATGTCCAAATGGCCGAGAACATTAAAAGGGCCAATCTGAGTGTGGTCGAAATCGCAGAATTTATCTGCCGACAGTTGGATGCCGGAGAAAAACAAGCTGAGGTAGCGGAAAAATTAGGTCTGAATAAAGGGGTAGTTTCTCAGTATGCCTGTTGGTTGGATTTGCCGGAATCTATCAAAGAAGCCGTTGTGTCCAAAAAATTGGGAAGTATCCAATCTGCTTATGCTCTCTTCAAAACTTGGGAGGATTATCCCGAGGAAACGGAGAAGTTTATAAGCGAGAATGAAAAAATCAGCCAAGCTGAGGCTAAGAAATTTGATCCTCAAAGTTTGTTCAAACAAACTTTTCAGGAAAAAGGGGGCCAAACTTCAGATAAAGAATCTGACAATTCAGAATCAGAATTTTCGGATTCTCCCATAGCTGAAAGCAATCCTGAAACGGAAGAGGCCCTTTCAGCGCCTGAGACGGCGGAAAACGAAATCGCAGAAATCAACTCTGACAAAGACGAAGAGGAGTGGGAAGATGAAGCTGAACAGGCGGAAGCCCCGGAACCTATTAACAACTATGAGGAAAAGACCACAGAAATAGAAGATAACTCAGATGAAGTCTCTAAAGAGCTGGAGGCCGCAGCAGACGACATTTTAGAAGAAAACTCTGAAGCAGCATCATATAAAAAGCCTGTGATTCTCTGTTTGATTGAAGGCAGGGAATGCGAACTGCTCTATAAGAAAAAATCTTTAGACGGGTTCGTGTTTGTTCGTTACGAAGACGGCACGGAAGATGAAGTCCCGGCTGAGGACGTGACATTAAATCGAATTATAGAAGCGTGATAAAAAGGGGCCTATTGCCCACCAGTTTCGGTATGAATAAAAGTAAAACATCTTTGGGCGTATGGCTGACGCGGGAAGAAAAGGACGTCTGGAAGAAGCTGGCCAAGCTCAATAATATGAATCTTTCGGCTTACACACACTTTGTGATTAAAGAAATCATCGCAGAATCTCTAAAATTACCTGAATTAAACGTATTGATCGACACGGAAACGGGAAGCGAAGAAGAATCTAAAGTCTCTATCACATTGAGAATGACGAAAAGCGAGGTTGAGGCAGTTCAAAAATTGGCGGATGTCAGAGGACAAACCCGTCAGGCATTGATCGTATGTGCGGTTAGAGAATTACTTTTGAATAAAACCCAAATTGATCCGAAACAGTTCAAGCTTATATCCGATTCAACTCTTTCACTGAATCGGATCGGCGTAAACTTGAACCAGATCGCCAGAGTTTTGAATGAACAGAATAAATCGGGAGAATTGAACCCTTCGGACATCGCTGCGATACCGGCGGCCCTGAGACAGCTGGATCAAAAAATAGGACTGCATATCAAAGAAATTGACGAATTTCTTTTGCAGCATAAAGATAGGTTAAAAATAAGGTCAGCGGTGAAGAAAACGGAGATGAAAAATGAACGGGTCAGTTAAGAAGTGGCTTGAAGAAAAGCGGGCCGAGCTTGCTGGGCGCAGAGATGTCGCTATTTTCATAGAAGCCAAGGACGTTTTGGACGCTATTGAGCAACTGAGCAAACCGCGTTTATTTTCAGACTTGCGTTTGGTAGAGAGTTTGCGCTGGCAGTATTCGGAATGCGAAACCCGCAAGCGTTTCTTGAGAAAAGTGCTCACTGAGCAATTCAAATTTGTAGGGCCGGATACGGATTGGCCGGAGGCCAAAAATACAGATGGTCAAGTAGAAGGGCAGAAGGCACTGCTTAGGAACAAAGACACAGACGGTTAAAATCAAGGGACGGTAGCACTGGGAACGGCAAATATGAAATACATATCAGGCATTCACGCGCTGAATTTAAGATGCAGTTTGGAAACTTGCGGCGATTGGCACGCCTCCGGTATTCAATGGAAAAATTTAACCGTCCGCGAGTCCTCCGGCTCTGTTTTCGGAAATTACGGAATTGAGGATAATTCTTCAGTACCGGATCATCCGGGAAAACATAAAGCTGCCAACCATATCCGAGCTCTCCTCGATCTTGTTGCCGAGGGAGCATTCGGTTATGCGCAGGGAATGAAAAACGAATTGATCTGCAACGACAGCTATACGCCGGAAGTTTTTTCTAAATTGCTGCTTCTGAAGAACTCACCCCGTTGGTTAAAAATCAAAGAATTCATTGGCAAAGAATATGGCGTGCCTTGGCTTAACTATTTAAAGGACAAAGGTTATGACCGATAAAGAGAAAGAATGGCAAACAAACCACGGAAATTTCATTCACGCCTTCCTGCTGCTTTTGAATAAACAGACAGATCAATTTGTTCTTAAAGGCGGAACGGCTTTGTCTCTTTGTTATGGTTTGGATCGTTTCTCCGAAGATATTGATTTGGACGGCCGTAAGCAGGACATTAAAGAAATCGTCAAGCGTTTTTGCGGGAATCACGGGATTAGTTATCGGGTTGCTAAAGATACTCCGACGGTAAAGCGCTGCATCATTGACTACGGCAATAACTTGCATCCTTTAAAGATTGAGGTTTCATACAGGAATAAAAATCTTGACCTAGATGAAGCTTCAAAAGACTGGACGCAAATAAACGGTATTAAAGTTTATGGGATCGATGCCTTAGCAAGAATGAAAGCAATGGCTTATCAGGGTAGAGACAAAATAAGAGACCTCTACGATCTCTCGTTCATTGTTAATAATTACTATGATGACCTGTCTCACCAGTCAAAAGGGATGATCCGGGACACTCTGTCCTACAAGGGAATTGAGCAATTCGATTATTTGGTTGCTACACAGCAAGATCCTCTAATAGATAAAGATCAGCTTGCGGTAGGCTTTTTGAAGATGCATGAAAAATTAGGACTTTTAATGGATAAGGAAGAGCAGGAGATACAAAGTAAAGCAAAGCCAAAAACACCTGAAATTGAAAAATAAGTTGTCAGCTTTTTATTGGAGAAAATGAATGAACAAAACTGAATTGGTTGCAGCCGTTGCCGAAGAAACCGGAAAATCCAAGGCCGACGTCAAAGAAATTTTAGAGGCTCTTATTGCCCAAGTGGTCAAAACGGTAAAGGCTGGTGATGAAATCGCGTTGATCGGTTTCGGTACTTTTAAATCTGCCGAACGTGCTGCTAGAACCGGACGTAATCCGGCTACCGGCAAAGAAATCAAAATTCCGGCTTCTGTGCAGCCGAAATTTGTAGCCGGGAAAATGTTCAAGGACGCAGTTAACGGAAAATAATTCATAGAAAATACCATATTCAAAGGGCCTCTTCGGAGGCCTTTTGACTTCTAAGGTATTTTCAAAAAGTCCGACGACTCAGTGACACGCCATCAGCAGCCGGTGAAACAACCTCTTTTTGGCCCTTGCAGTTGCCCACAGCAAACCCCGGTCGCTACAGCCAGTGATGGGCCAAGCGCTTCCTTGGGGAAAGTTATGGACAACTGCAAGCAGAGAGGAAGTTTCCCACAAGCCG
>OOCW01001609.1_pt1 | contig 15247 bp, 10 predicted proteins | sample 1671201 | NCBI WGS metagenome assembly OOCW01 (sample SAMN06348132, study PRJEB24527) | human gut metagenome | biome: human gut; feature: ankylosing spondylitis patient; material: feces | host: Homo sapiens | place: China | collected 2015-10
GCGATATTTCAAAATACAAAGTATTAGTTGCTCCAATGATGTATTTACTTCGCAATGGATTTGAACAAAAAATAAAAGCATTCGTTGAAGCCGGTGGAACATTAATCACAACTTATTGGTCAGGAATCGTAAATGAAACAGATCTTTGCTACTTAGAAGGTACACCACATGGATTAATGGATGTCGTAGGCCTTCGCAGCGAAGAAATCGATGGGTTATTTGATGGCGAAACAAATAGTGCCTCTGCTACAACTTCTTCATGGTTAACTCAATCAGAATCTTATACATGTTCTGAATTATGTGATCTCATCATCCCAAGTACAGCAAAAACATTAATGACTTATAACGAAGACTTCTATGCTAATCAACCGGCTCTAACTGTTAATTCGTTTGGACAAGGACAAGCTTACTATATCGCTACGAAATTTGAAGATAAATTCTACGATGATTTCTATGCCCAAGTACTAGAAGAAGTTGGTATCCAGCGTCCAATTGATATTTCATTCCCGACAGGAGTCATTGTGACTGATCGTGAAGGTTACTTATTCATCCAAAACTTTAACCGTGAAGCAGTTACAATTCCAGCACTTCCAACAACTTATCATTTAATAGATGGAGATAAAGATATCCACCATGATTTTACCTTAAATCCATTTGAAGTTTTAATTGTTCATAACTAATATAAAAAGAGATAATCTCAAAATAATTAAAGGGCTTATTAGTCGATGAAAACTTTTAAGCCCTTTTTAAATACTAATCCTAATGAGTAATGAAATTCAGTTAGTTCTACTACCTAGTTCTCATTGATTATTGGCATCTGTCTTTATACAAAATAGCACAACTATTTTAAAACGAATTGGCTAATTCAAATAATGAAAGTTTTTATATCAGTTTATTTTAATAGAAAAAGTGCATCGTTTATTAATCATCAAAAACCAAACTTCCACTTTATGAAAAACTATTTTAATACAGGATGAATATAAAAAGTATCAAAACAGTGTGTCATTTATTAGGGGAAACTATTAAAGTAATCAGTGAATGCTCACTTATAGAACTAATAAAATTTCATGATTTCTTTTAATAAGTATTAAAAAGGGACTCTAAGGTCGAGAAAACTGAAAATATGGGATGATTAGCGAGCTTGCTCGCTATTTATGAGGAAATACAATTTCCCCGCCCATTTAAGATGTTTTCGTAGACTAAAGAGTCCTTGATTTATTCTAATACTTATTTTTAATTCAAAGAGAGTCTCTCTATAACAAATTTTAGCTATTTACATATATTTTGAGACATCTCCCTTTAGCTCATTTCTATAGTAATTCAATATGATTCATATCAAGTTTGTATTTTACATCTTTACGTTCAACAATGACATTGATTTTTTCTTTTAATTGTTCATCTTCCATTAACTTTGTAATCAACTCTTTTGTTGGATTAATGGCAAATGGTGTTCCAACTGCATGAAACATTGTTAAATCGCCTGTTGTATCACCATAAGCATAACTTTTACTTAAATCAATATCGTATTTGGCTTGAAGCTCATTAATGGCTTTTTGTTTACTAACAGCATCCCACATCGGAATGACATTTCCATTGTAACATCCTTGCTCATCTGTTTCATAAATGGTTCCTCTGAAGTCATCCATTTTATATTTATTTGCCATTTTACTAACTAATTCAAGGGGTGAGCCTGAAATCGCAATGACAATATGACCTTGTTCTTTGTGCCATTTCATACGTTCACGTGAAAACGTGTAGATGCGATCTCCTTTTTGATTGATTACTTTTTGTGCAACATGATCAATGTGTTCTTTACTTACACCAAGAATAGCTTGTTTATAAGCATCCACCATCTTCAATAGATACTCATCATAGTCACCTTCACGACGATCCCATTTTAAATAAACAGGTTTCACTTCGTTATGCCAAACATCCTCTTCGATTAATTCATATTTAATAATTTTCTTGAATACTTCCGTAATAAGTCCTTCACGATAAATCGTACCATCAATATCAAAAAAGGCTGCAATCTTAGACATGTTACCCCTCCTGCTGAAATTAAATTTTGAACAACATACTGACACTAAGATTTAGTGTTAACAAATGGTGTTCGGACTATAATAGCAAACTAATTTAAAAAAATCAAGAATAAAACCACATTAAATTTATTCTGACTATTAAGTTGTGTATGCGTTTTACTTTATCAATTTATAAAATTCTATTTTTTATCATTTACAGCGATAATAAATTCTATTACGTTTCATACAATATCATACCTTTAATCAAGAACGATAAATCGAAAGGGGATTTATATGAGAACTTATTATAAAAATCGATTTAAAGATAAATTAATGATTATTATGGGAAATTGGACGAGTGACTGCTATGAGAGGACCATTAAAAGGCGCTAAAATCGTCGTTGTTGATAACGATTAAGTAAATGGCGTAAAAACACTAGTTTATATTCAGGATAAAGTTGGAGAGGCACTCTTTCTAAACTTAGATACCTCGATTGAAAAAAATGCGAAACAAATGGGCGAGCAAATAATCAAATGTTATGAAAAATTAGATATCGTAATCAATGATGGTAGTGTTATTATCAACATTGGCTCTGTTAGTGGATTAACTAGTCTCTTGACCTCAAGCATCTGTCCCTTCTAAACATACCGTCGATGGTCTAACAAAAAATATTGCGATTCACTAGGGTAAATATAGGATTCGAATCAACTCTGTTAATCCGTCTTGTACGGTGAGACCGATGATGCATAAGGCACAAGATTATGTGAAATTCTACGTTGAAACGGATAAAAAAATCTATCATCCAATCAATTACTTTTGATAAATCATTAAAACATAGAACAAGCGGAAGGACATCCCCTAACGCCTAGTCAACCAGCGACTGTGATCTTGTTTCTCGCTTCAAATGATGCAAGTGTAATGATAAGAGCGAATATCCCAACAGACGGTGGATAGACTATATTTTAAAATAATCACAATAAAAGGATCATAAAAGAAAGCTAATTTAGCCGATTTTCTATGATCCTTTATAATGTTAATCTTATTTCAAATTAATCATTTTCTTCGCTATACTTGTGTAGATTTTGAAGATCTTAATTGCATAAGTTTTTCAATTAGGGAATTGACGACGCCACTACCACGACTAACAACTAGCCCAGTAACTATCTCCCCAACATATGGAACAACCATGGTTATTCCTAATATACTAAATAAATCTAACTTAGCACAAACACAAACTGCGATACTTAATATAATTGCTCCGATTTTTTTATAGCTTAATTTCCCATTATTTTTGAATAATGTATTGAATGTTTCAACGGCTGATTCTATAAGAATTGCGACTACGACAACTGCTAGCAGTTCCATCATTAGTTAACCTCCCCCCGAAAATATTAGTTATTCATAAAGATTGATTGTTAAATCCTTTCCTGAACTTATATTTTTTTTGTATAGGATAAACTGATCCAACCAGCCCCACTTTTTAGCTTTCCGAAGCCATTACTTTCATCAACAATTGTATAAACTTCGTTAGCTTTAACAGTAGTAACGACAGGGTAACTAGTACCTGCACCCGATCGAACATTTAATACGGAACAATTCACAATTTTAACTTGATAGCCAGATGAACTGGAAGATGAAGTAGTTGTAACTTTTTCAACATAATTTGTTCCCATTGAAATCCAACCCGCTCCAGATTTCAAGCGACCTAATCCATTAGATACTTCTACAATGGTATAAACGTCACCTTTTTTAACAGTTCCTACGACTTGACTTGTGAATGACGCTTCTTTACGAATATTTAATTCATTACAAATCACTTTTACAGTAAAAATTACTTCCCCGGGTGATGGAGATGAAATAACTGGTGTTCCACTAGATAATTCAGGCTCACATCTCCCATCTTTAATAGCTTCTAAAACAATTTCTACTCGTGATTTAACACTATTCCAACGACCTTCATCTCGAATTCGGTGTGGACAGTTCTTAGCAGAAAAATCAGCATGTTGTTTTAAAGCATCGATTCCTAAACCATATTTATAAAGCAATCTTGCCATCACATAAACCGCATTTTCCTCTGCAGCCGTATATTTAGCACCACCTGATTTGGAATAACAAATCTCAACAGCAATTCCATAACGATTACCAGGTCCACTACTACCATCACCGGCATGCCAAGCATTACGGTTAAGCGGTATTCCTTGAATAACACACGTATCATCTACGGCAAGATGATAAGAAACTGAATTATTATTACTAATCATATAGCTGACTTCATTAGTTGCTGATGCATCATTTGCAGTATTATGACAGACAACATATCTAGGTTTCATGGGATAGGGACACTTGATTGAATATTTACTACTTGAAACTAAGTTTTCTTTAAAAATATAACTCATTTTTATTAACCTCCCTCTAAAGAGTCTTATATTGTATTGTTATTTAGAAGTTCTTGAACTAAATCAATTACTTGGATAATGTACTGGGACGGTTACATATCTTATAATCTTATATATCTTAGTTCCTGTTTTATCATATTCAACAAAATAGTTTATTGAATGGTCCTTTCACTACCTCTGTATTTAATTTTATCTTACAATAATTAGAAATATTAGTTAAAAAGAGATGACTCCTGCACAATACACAAATCATCTCTTTTTCATTTCGAGGTGGTCGCTCATAAAATCATTTATTGAATATGATTCATATGAATCTTAACCGTTTCAATCCGTTTATCTTTTACACATTGGACTTTGAATAAAAGATTTTCATATTCGACCATGCACTCTTCTGTTTCACTTGGAATATAGTCGATTTGGTTAATTAAAAATCCACCTAATGTATCATAGTCTTCTGTCTCTTCATCAAGGTTTAAGTGCAATTTATCATTAAGTTCTTTTATGCTAATCAATCCATTAACCATATACGTATCATTATCAATTTTTCGAATAACAGGATCATCATCATCGTATTCATCATTAATGTCACCCATCACTTCTTCGATTAAATCTTCAATCGTTACAATTCCTGAGAACCCTCCATACTCATCAATCAATACGGCAAGATGCTTTTTAGATTTTTGTAACTCCTTAAATAGTTGATCAATGTTTTTACACTCAGGTACGAAATAAGGACGATGAAGTAATTTTTTAATATCCACATTTTCAAATCCAACTTGATAGGATTCATGCAAAAAATCTTTAAGATATAAAATCCCAATAATGTTGTCAATATCGCCTTCATAAACTGGAATACGTGAATAATTTTCTTCTAATAATTCTTCAATTGATAATGGTAGTTTACTATTAATCATATAAACTTCAGTCCGAGGAGTCATAACCTCTTTAGCAAGTTTATCATCAAAATCAAAGATACTATTAATCATTTCTTTTTCAATTTGATTAATGACACCATATTCTTCTCCCGCATCAACCAGTGATTTTATTTCCTCACGAGATACTTTTTCTTCTAAATCCATGTCACTCATTCCAATGACTCGAAGTAATACGTTAGTCGATAAAGACAAAAGTTTAACGAAAGGTTTGGCAAATTTAAAAACAAAGACAATCGGTCTCACCGACAACATCGCAATCTGTTCTGATTTTTGTAAAGCAATACGTTTAGGCACAAGTTCACCAAAGACCAGTGTAAAATAAGATAAGATTATGGTAATGACTACTAGTGAGATAGATTGTGCATAAGGTATACCTATCTGTGATAAGGAAGCACCAATAACTTCTGAGATTCCTGTAGCTGCTGAAGCACTTGAGAAAAATCCTGCTAATGTAATCCCCACTTGAATGGTTGATAAAAACTTATTTGGTTCTTCTAATAAATCAACGAGTAAGGATGCTTTCTTATTTCCGTCATCTGCTAACATTTTAATTCGATTTCGATTGACCGATACAATCGCCATCTCCGCTGACGCAAAAAATGAATTCAATAACGTTAGTACTAAAATCAAAATAAATTGTGACACTAAGCTCATCGGTTCCGGGTCCATAAAATTTATCTCTCCTCTATATTATGAATTTTACGGCTATTCTAATATATGAAAGACTATTCAGTATGAGTCAGGAAATTATCTTTACAACTCTCTTTGAATATCTTCCTTGATACTAATACTATATTCACTTCCTATCAGGGGGTAACAAAAAATCCTCGCATAAAAGGGCTGTCTCAAACTTGAGATAGCCCCCTTAAAAACGAAACTTATTTATATACACTTCATACCAATCTGTTTTCCACCCTTGTTCCTGACAAAGGGCGAGTAATTGGTTTTCATCATTAACTCCTCGTTCGGTAATTAAACGATGTGTCATTTTATTAACCATTAAACCATTGTCTATATCATCAGCATATTGTTTATAAATTGCATAACTACGTATATGTGAGAATTCACAATTCAGCTTTAATGGATCACCTGTTAATTCATCATATTTAACATTATAAGTTTTCTTACGTTTTTTCTTTAATGTCCGACGCGCTACCGCTTTATCTTTATCGTATTCTAACCTCAGACGAACAACCGTATCACACATATAAATACTCTCATAAAATTCTTTTGATGCAATAAGAGCTAATCCTCTTTTTCCTACTCCATTTTCTTCAATCTCTTTAGCTAACTGCGCAACGACTTGAAAACCTCTAATATAAGGCTCCCCATTAAAGTACTGCTTATCTTCACTCGGTAGTTTCATTGCGATATATCTCGCATTATCCACACTAGTTCGTAAAATCGTATGAAGTTTCTCTTTTTTAACCCATATCCATCCTTTTTCATCAACTAAAACACCATCACGCCATGCATTTTTCAACTGTGTTTTAACTCCTTTATAGATTCTTTCATCCATGTCTGGAATGGGATAATTCAAATCTTTGCCTGGATGATAAAGAATTAAATCATTCTTCCCAATGGCTATTCCCTCCCAACCATTTGATTGTACAAATCATTAAGTTGAGCCATTGCATCACTCGCATGAACATGTTTGCAAACATCAGGATGAATGACCTTAGAAATATGATCACGCCAAGTTTTAGCCTTTCGTTTACTACTAAAATGTGTGGCCGTAATTCCTAATTTATTCATTCGCGCTTCGCCATCCAATTCGGTTAAGTAAAAAATGTATTCGCTTGCTTTTGTTGTAAAATAACCGCTTTCGCTAACCGTTTGGTTGGTATTTTCACTCGATGGACTAACCATTGCCTCATCTACGAGGTTTTTACATTCGCTTAAATTTAATTGTTGAATCGCTTTTTGAAAGTCTTCAATCGATACCAATAGCTCCTTCCAACTCCGACCAGAAACATGAATTGTTTTGCCACCAAACTTTTTGATTTCTGCTCTAACTTCCTTAAAATTTCCTAATTTTTTTAATTCGTCTAAATCTTTAACATGTAACCAATCCAATCTTAAACACCTCATTTCGTCTAACTCTACTATCACTTTATTCCTACAGATAGGTAATCAGAACGAAAAAAAGCACCGATTAAATTAATATCTAATCGGTGCTTTTCACTTAAATTATCAAAGCTAAAACTAGCTTTTAGACTGCTCAGTTATTTTAAAATTGGCATTAATACGTCGCAGATTTTAATCTTTGGTGCTTCATCTTTCATTACATGGAGCATCTCCATTTGAGAATTAACAATTCTTTTCTTAATCTCAACTGGAACATAACCTCCATCTGCCTGTAACTCATAGGCATTTGTATTATCACTTAAATAAATGTCTAAGATTTGTTTTATTTTTTCTTTAATACCTTCATCCTCAACAATTCCCATTGTCTCCACGCGTTTACTTAAATTACGATACATCCAGTCAGCACTTGAAATATAAATTTCTTCTTCACCATCATTATAGAAATAATAAATACGGCTATGCTCTAAGAACCGTCCAACAATACTACGTACGGTGATGTTTTCACTAATGTCTTTCATTTGTGGACGCAAACAACAAACGCCTCGAACGATCAATTCAATCTTAACGCCAGCCAAGGAAGCTTCATACAATTTCATAATCATCTGTTTATCATATAAGCCATTCATTTTAGCAATGATATGTGCCTTTTTCCCTGCTTTAGCATGCTTAATTTCTCGATCAATCAATGCTTCAAATTTTAAACGAAGCTTATGGGGAGCAATCGTAATTTTCTTCATTTTATCTGCTGAAGCATAACCTGATAACATATTAAATAGAATCGATGCATCCTCACCCATTTGGTGATTCGATGTTAAAATCCCCATATCGGTATAAAAATTAGCAGTGACATCATTGTAATTACCTGTTCCAAAATGAACATAACGAGTTAAGCCATCCTTTTCTTTACGAACAATTAAAAGAATTTTACAATGTGTTTTTAATCCAATAACACCATAAATCACATGGCAGCCCGATTTTTCAAGCTTACGAGCCCAGTGAATATTATTCTCCTCATCAAAACGGGCTTTTAACTCGACTAGCACTGTTACCTGTTTCCCATTCTCAGCCGCACGTGCTAATGCTTCAACAATTGGCGAATGTCCACTGACTCGATAAAGCGTTTGTTTAATCGCTAAAACCTTTGGATCATCCGCAGCTTGTTGGACCATTTTAACAATGGGATCAAAGGATTGGAACGGATGATGTAATAATATATCTTTCTCACGCAAGACATCAAAGATGGAACGTTCTTTTAATTCAGAAATTGAATTAGGTATAATGCGTGTAAACTTCAACTCATTATAACCTTCAATATTACCTAATTTAGATAAAAAGGTTAAGTCTACTGGTCCATGAACACGGAAAACATAAGCGTCTTCTACTTCGAGTTCCTCTTCAAGAATTTGTACAATTTCACGCGGAGCTGAAGATTCAATTTCTAGACGAATCACTTCTCCCCACTTACGTTGTTTTAATGATTGTTCAATCGTTTCTAATAAATCTTCAGCGTCTTCTTCATCAACGTGCATCGCTGCATTCTTCGTGATTCGATAACAGCAACTATGTAAGACCTCATGGCTACTAAAAAGCTCGGATAGTTTTGGTTTAATTAAATCTTCAAGTAGCATATGGACCGATCCTTTTTCCGTCGGAACAGGAACGATTCGCGGTAAAACAGAGGGAACTTGAATCGTAGCAAAAACTTGCTCATGATCTTGTTTTCCCATCAGTAACAACCCAATATTTAATGTCTTATCTAAAATAAGTGGAAAGGGACGGGCTTGATCAATGACCATCGGTGTCAAAACAGGATAAATTTGATTTTGATAATAATAATCCATGTATCCTTTTGTTTTTTGATCTAACTCCTCATATTTTACTAGCTCAATCCCATACTCTTTGAGTTCATCTAACAATGCATCATACGTCTGATAAAGCTCGGAAACAATCGTTCTAGTCTTAAACAAACTTTCCTTCATTCGCTCAATTGGACTTCGACCAGACATATCCTCTGTCTGAACTTTTGCCTGGCAAATATCATATAAACCAGCAACACGCACCATAAAAAATTCATCTAAATTTGAACTAACAATCGATAGAAATTTCGCACGCTCTAGCAGCGGGTTTTCTTTATTCTTCCCTTGCTCTAATACGCGTTGATTAAATTCTAATAAGCTTAATTCACGATTAAAAAAATAACTTGGCTGATCTAATGATTCCATCACACATCTCCCTATTCTTTTTACCCATTTTATTTCAAACTACCATATTTTTTGGGGGTAATTGTTAATCTTCTGTTATATTTTTATTAATTTTTGGTTAAAAAATTCATCCTTTTTATCTTTGTCTAAAATCACGTTTTTCTTCAATAAGATTTTGTTATAATAAGTAATAACTCGAAAACAAAGGTGTGATTTCATTGAAAAAATTAAGTATTATCGATATTGGGTCAAATTCAATTAAGGTCTTAATTACTAATCTTAATTCCAAGATATATTATGATATTCTTTGTGAAGAAAAAGTCCCATTCCGTATGAGTCAATACATGACGCCAGATCAAACCTTAAGTGAAGAGGGATCAAAGAAATTAATAGATATTCTAAGCTACTTTAAACATCTTAGTGATTATCATCAATCGAAAACCATCTTAGCAATTGCAACCGAAGCGACGCGCCGTCTAAAAAACTCAGAACATATTTTAAATCAAATTAATCAGCAGTTAAATATTCAGGTCGAGCTTCTTCCTGGGGAAATGGAAGCTTATTACGGTTACTTAGCAACACTTCATACGATTGATTTATCAGATTATTTACAAATCGACATCGGAGGATCAAGTATGGAAGTCGTCCTCGTAAAAAATAAAAAATTGATTAACTCGATCAGTCTTCCACTTGGAGCAATCGTCACAAGTAAAAATTTCAATTTAGGAGACGAAATTACCCAAGAAAAATCGGAAGCTTTCAAGAATTTTATTAATTCATCGTTTAACGACATTCCTTGGTTAAAAGATGCCATTCATCTACCAATCGTCGGAATTGGTGGTACAATTCGTATGATTAGTAAAATCTATCGTAATCTTATTGGCGATAACTTTAAACTTCAACATCAATACATCCTCACATGTGAGAACTTTCAAACTGTTTACGACATGTTAGCGCCTCTCTCTTTAAAAGATCGCTTAGGTGTAAAAGGAATTACGAAGGAACGTGCGGATATTGTGTTAGGTTGTTTAATGACAATTCGAGCTTTAATGAGCTACATTGATTCTAAAGAACTTGTCATTAACCGCTATGGAATCCGTCAAGGTTTAATCTTTAAACAACTTGATCTTCCAACTCATTCAGTTCTCGATTATTCACTTTGTAACTTGCTCACTCATTTTAAACTTGATGAGCATCATAACGACCGACTAAAACAATCAACGTTAACACTTGCTAATCAATTAGGCATTAATGATCCTTCTTCAGTCAATATTCTAAAAACGATTAGTAAACTTCATCAGATTGGACAAGTCATCTCATACCAAAATGTGAATAAACATACCTTCCATTTACTCATGAATGTCCAAGTAAACGGCTTAACTCCAAAGGAACAATTAATGTGTGCTTATACTGTGAAATTGTTAGATCGCTTCAATATTAAATTAGAACATGCCAATGTCTTAAATGAGCCAGATCTTGCTCACTGTAAAAAACTTTCACTTATCCTTCAACTTGCAAGCTATCTAACTGCATTAAAACAAGAATTCACCTCACTTCATGTAAAGGAAAATAACATACAAATCCAATTTTCACATCCAATTCCAAGCATTTATATCGGAAAACTTGAAACCCTATCTAAACTTTACACAGAAGTCTTTAATAAAAAGTTAATGATTCATTAAACTGATGGTATGAAGCCTATATTACTAAAGTCGAAGCTAGAGTCTTCTTCAAACTAAAGAACAAAATAACTACTTCTTTTATCTCTAATAAATTAAAACCTCCCTTACCAAAGATCTTAAATCCTTTGATAAGGGAGGTTTTTTCCATTAAACACGCTTAATTCTTAAACAATAATAAAATGTTACAATTCATGATTATCTAAATTCCACCCAGTTGTATAGAAAAATTTAGGTCTTTCCTAAAAAGATTATTTAATAGTTTCATTTACAATATAAAAAGAAGCTATTGGGAGGTAGCTTCTTTTAAAAACGATACTCTTCAGTAAAAATCTCTGTAAATATGGGAAAGAGAATCTGCTTAGAGTAAATAGGGTAATATATGATTTTGGGAATTTATAGAGAATATTCTCTTAAAGATTAAACCTCTAAGAACATGTTTATTATAACAAGAAACTAGTAGAAAGTTACGACTTGGGTACAAACAACATCTTCTAAGGCATAAACGACATTTAAATCAACTAATGGATTAATTTAAACTGTTCAGATTTTAGTATAATTCTTCCCTCTATTTTATATAGTTTTTTCCTATGTCTCCTAATTCTTTTATGGTAAGATATGAATAGTAGAAAAAACAAACATTTTGTCGTCATTATGAGAATGATTCCAAGCTCTGCATAAGTCATTATTTTTTCATGATACGTATTGAACATTTTTTGTATTATATTGAATTTTTATAGGGGGGAAATTTAACAATGATTAATATTTGTTTATGTGATGATGATCTTAATTATTTAAATTACTATTCTACAAAAATTAATGAATTAGCAGATATCTATCATATTCCGATTATGATGGAAACCTATACCAGCGGTGAAAGCCTTACTTTTGAATTAGAAGACAATCCTAATCGAATCGATATTGTTATTATTGATATTATTATGAAGAAGTTGAATGGAATTGAAGCGGGGCAACTTTTAAGAAAATTCGGTTATACTGGCATTATTATCTTTTTAACTTCTAGTAAAGAATATGCACTCGACTCTTTCTCAGTTGAGCCATTCAATTATCTAATTAAAGATTTACGTGATGAAGAACAATTAAAAGGAACCTTTTTAAGAGCGATGATGGAAGTTGAAAAAAAGAGAAAGAAAAGTATTATGATTTCAAGTAAACAGACAAATAAACTAATTAAACTTGATAATATTTTGTATATTGAAAGTATCGGAAAAAAGGTCATCTTATATAATCTATCCGGTGAAAAAGAAGAACTGAATACAACACTTAATAGTTTAGCTGAAAAAATTAACGAGTATGGATTCATCCGTTGTCACAAATCATACATCGTTAACACAACCTACATCAGCTCCTTTAATAAATCAGAATGCTCTCTTAAGCAAGGGATTACGATTCCAATTGGACGAAAGTACTCGTCTACCTTCAAAGAGAACTATCTAAAAAATGAGCTAGACCATATCCTTTTATAGAGGTACCCTTATGAGTGAGCAGCTAATTCAATTAATTCTTTTTATTTTAATCTATATTTATAATGTTTGTCAGCTAAACTATTTTAACAAGCTATTAACGACGCGATTTTCTTCTCGCATGATGATTACCTTCTTATCACTATTTTTAACACTTGTTTCAATGTTTTTAATCACCTATAAGATTTTCATTCCTCTAACCTACTTTATTTTAAGTATCGTTTTATATTTTTCTCTAAGACTTTGTTTTACTGATCTCAAGTCAGTTATTTTTATTATCTGCATTAACATCGTCTTTCAACTCGTTCTGACACGTGATATCGTCATTGGTGTCTCATCACTCATCACAAACCAAAGTATGTATACTCTTGTCCAGGATAAAGGAAACTATATGCTTTCATTCTGTGTCTCCCGCATTATTGTACTTTTTATCCTGTTTAATTTTAATAAACTACTTCCATTAGATGTTGCTAAGAAAATATTAATGAATATCCCTATTTTAAAGTTTACGATTTTAGTAAAAGGAACACTCGTGATTCTCATGCTAAATTCTAACTATATTGACTTTTACTCCGCTAATATCAAAACAACAACTATTCCATTGTTAATGAATCGAGTAATTATCGGTCTTTGTTACTATTTCCTTTTGTTTACACAAATTCAACAAATCAAATTTAAAGAAGTTGAGCTCAATAATAAATTAATTTCACTACAACTTGAACATCAAGAGGAACTTTATAAAAAACGAGATCACTACGCGGAAATTCTAAGAATGTATAATCACGACTTTAAAAGTGTCTTAACTAATATCAGTTATTTTCTCGATCAAGGAGATATTCCAAAAGCACAAGAAATTTTAAAAACGATTGATTCGGATATTAAAGTTATTGTTACAGAAAATCAGTGTTACTCAAATCGACTGATTGTAGATGTCATCCTAAACTCCTTATCTGAAAGATGTAAACAAGCAAACATTGAGTTTAATGCCGAATGCTCGATTCCTGATCATTTATCACTTAGTGACTTATCACTAAGCCGAATCTTTGGAAACCTTGCAAATAATGCCTATGAGGCCTGTATCAGACAAGATGAGCAGGAGATGAGAAAAATTATCTTTAAAAGTTATATTAAAGATGATTTCTTTATTCTCTATACTCAAAATAGCTTTAATGGTGAAATTATTATTGAACAAAATAAAATCAGAACAACAAAACGAAATAAAAAACAACATGGTGTTGGGATTGAAAGTATTAAAAACATCGTCGAATCCGCTAATGGGATCGCCTTATTTGATGTCAATGAGGAAAAAAATATGTTCAGATTTTACATTAAAATCCCTCTTAGTCATGAGTAAGATCTTTGTTTCCACATTTTCAAACACTCTGTTCTCTCTAAGACAGAATGTTTTTTATAAGATGGATTGGATTATTGATATATACACTATACTTACTTATAAATGAACTCAATTAATTTAATCCCTTGTGCATGGCGCTTAATTACACCCATCTATTTATTTAGACTATAGCCTAAAAGCAATAATTTAAATAGAAAATAAGAAAACCTCAGATTTTCCATCTGAGGTTTTCTTATACCGATTATAATTCTTTTGAACGTTCAACTGCTCGTTTTTGAAATTGTTGCATTTCTTGTTGAAGAGCTATTTTTATTTCTTGTTGATTGAAAATAGATTGTTTATGATTTAAAACTCGAACTCCATTGATCCAAACACTATCCACATTTGAGGCATTTGCGCTATAAACAATCGCTGAATATGGATCATAAATTGGGAACATATTTACCGAATCTGTTTCAATTAAGACGATATCAGCTTGCTTCCCAACTTCAAGTGAACCAATACGAGCATCCATTTTTAATGCCTTTGCCCCACCAATAGTCGCTAATTTAACGATTTCTTCAGCTTTAAATAATGAACGATCTTTATAATGAGTCTTTTGGGCATAAACAGCTGTTTTCATTTGTGTAAATAAATCGAGTGTATTCCCACTGCTTGGTCCATCTGTCCCAAGACCAACGGCAATTCCATTCTCGATCATCTCTTTAACAGGAGCAATTCCTTTTCCTGCTTTCATATTTGATCCAACACAGTGGGCAATACTTGTTCGACGTTCTGCCATTAACTTCATATCATGTTCATTTATATGAATACAATGAGCAGCAACTAATCGATTACTTAAAACACCAATTGAATCTAGATACTCAACAGGCGTCATATTATACGCTTCTCGGAATTCTTTCATCTCATAATCCATTTCAGCTACATGCATCGAAATTAACGTATCATATTTTTCAGCAATTTCATGTGCTGTCTTTAAAGCAGTTGCATCATTGGTATTCGTTGCATGTGGAGCAATAATAGGTGTTACCAATTTATGATTTTTCCATTTACTAATGAATGCCTCACTATAAGCTAAGCCACCATAGGCT
>OOCW01001612.1_pt1 | contig 15231 bp, 14 predicted proteins | sample 1671201 | NCBI WGS metagenome assembly OOCW01 (sample SAMN06348132, study PRJEB24527) | human gut metagenome | biome: human gut; feature: ankylosing spondylitis patient; material: feces | host: Homo sapiens | place: China | collected 2015-10
TTATTTCGGTCGCTTGTTTCTTTATAGGGATGACCGTTTCATTCTTATATTCAACGCCTGCTGGAGCTAGTGTCGTATTAGTGAATGCAGTTGTTTTTCTTATTTTTAGTGTGATTGGTATGGTCACAAAACGTGTATAGGTTGTTTCTTTTGAAACAACCTTTTTTATGGTACTCATAGGATGAGTGGTTCCTAAAAATCAATAAGCGATATACGGTCATTCATCTTTTGGAATAGTTTATGAGTATTAGTTATTATGGGAGTTATCTTTAGTGCGATTGTATTAAATTTTTGCATAAAAGGTCTGAAAAACGAATAGTATAAAAAGGAATTATAAACATAAAATAGTAATTATAAAGAGCTTTTTTGATTTCCTAAATAAGTAAAAATGGAAAAGTAAAGTAGTAAATGTTTTCAAATAAAAATGAAAATGAGGCGATTTATTTACATGAATTAGTTTTCTTTGTTCGCTTGAAATCTCTAAAAAATTTTAGTACTATGTATATACTTAATCTTCATCTTTTGTGCTTTTTCGCTAAAATGAGACGTTCAAAAGATGGAGATTTTTATGTGTAAAGGGGTGTTTACTGTGCGAGAAGTGATTAAACGTGATGGAACTCATGTAGCCTTTGATGAGTCTAAGATTTATCAGGCCATATTGAAAGCAATGAAATATGGAAGTGGAGTAATTGATAAGGAAATCGCAGAGAAGATTGCCCATGAAATCAATTTAACATTTGAACATTTACAAACAACGCCAACCATTTTTCAAATTGAAACGTATGTGTATTTAAAGTTAATTGAGAATGGTCATGAGTTGACAGCGAAAGCTTATGAAGGGTATCGTGCGATTCAACAGTTTAAGCGTGAAACGAATACAACAGATGATAGTATTTTAAGTTTGATTGATTTAAGTAATGAAGAGGTCATGAATGAGAACTCGAATAAGAACCCAATGATGGCTTCTACTCAGCGTGATTTAATCGCGGGAGAAGTGTCAAAGGATATTACGCGACGTAAGAAGTTGCCGGCACGTATCGTGCAGGCTCATGATGAGGGAGTCTTACACTTTCATGATATGGATTATTTCATGCAATCGATCTTCAACTGCTGCTTGATTGACATTAAAGATATGCTTGATAACGGAACGGTTATTAATAAGCGAATGATCGAAAGTCCAAAAAGTTTTCAAGTCGCTTGTACAGTTATGACGCAAATTATCGCGCAGGTAGCTAGTAGTCAGTACGGAGGACAGTCAATCGATATCCGACATCTTGGAAAATATTTAAGACGAAGCCGTGATAAGTATGTCGCGATGTTAGAAGGTGTTATTTCTTCAAAAGCTGAACTTTCACAAACAGTCGAAGCATTAATGGCTAAAGAATTAGCGTCAGGTGTTCAAACGATTCAATACCAAATTAATACATTAATGACAACAAATGGTCAAAGTCCCTTCGTGACCCTATTTTTAAATTTAGATGAAACTGATGAATATGCTGAAGAGGTTGCTTTAATTATTGAGGAAATCTTGAAGCAGCGTATTCAAGGGATTAAGAATGAAAAAGGAATTTATACAACACCAACATTCCCTAAGTTAGTTTATGTCCTTCATGAACATAACTGCTTAGAAGGTGGAAAGTATGATTACATTACGGAATTAGCGGTTGAGTGTAGTTCGAAACGTTTATATCCAGATTATATTTCTGCTAAAGAGATGAGAAAAATTTACGAAGGAAATGTGTTTAGCCCAATGGGTCAAGGAACGGCTCATGTAAAACCTTGTGAACTGTTATGTGCGTAACAGGTGTGCATTCTACATTTTTAATGGAACAGTAGGAAATGACTGTTTAAGGATGTGCTAACTGGGAAGCCTAAGTGTTTTTACATACGGTAATCCAGTGCTAAGCCATTCATTTTTGAATGGAAAGTCAATCGACTATCGAAAGCGTAGCTCTCTTTGAGGGTGAGTAAGTGAGTAGAGTACAGTGGGAGATGCCCCCATTGGAAGTGCAAGGCGCGATGATGGATGTGGGAGTCCTGAGCGAAGATATAGTCAGAGTGGGTAACCAGTATAGAAATGTACACCTCACTTGTGTCGTAGTTTCTTATCTCCATGGAAAGATGAGAATGGAGAGTATAAGTTTGAAGGACGCTTTAATCAAGGGGTTGTGAGCTTAAACTTACCTCAGATTGGAATTGTTGCAGCTGGGGATGAGGACAAGTTCTGGAACTTACTTGATAACCGTTTAGATTTATGTTATGAGGCGTTAATGTGCCGTCACAATGCGTTAAAAGGAACGTTATCGGATGAGTCTCCAATTCATTGGCAGTACGGTGCCATTGCCCGTTTACCACAAGGTGCGGTCATTGATCCACTGCTTATGGATGGATATTCAACCATTTCATTAGGATATATTGGATTATACGAAGTAACAAAACTGATGACAGGAGTGTCACACGTGCATCCTGATGGAGAAGCATTCGCTTTAAAAGTGATGAAACGTCTAGAGGAAGCGACAAAATTGTGGAAACAACAAACGGGAATTGGATTTGGTTTATATGGAAGTCCAGCTGAATCTTTATGTTATCGTTTTGCGAAGATTGATTTACAGAAATTCGGTGAAATTAAGGACGTGACGGATAAAGGATACTATACGAATTCTTATCACGTCGATGTTCGTGAGGAAATTGATGCATTCTCGAAATTACAATTCGAATCTCAGTTTCAACCAATTTCAACAGGAGGATGTATTTCATATATTGAAATCCCAAATATGTCGCATAACTTAGAAGCATTAAAGCAGTTAGTGAATTATATTTATCATAATATTCAATATGCTGAGTTTAATACGAAGTCAGATTGTTGTCATGTTTGTCACTTTGAGGGTGAAATTATTATCAATGATGACTTAACATGGCAATGTCCAAACTGTCATAATAAAGATCAGGCGAAGATGAATGTTATTCGCCGCACGTGTGGGTAGACATAAATGCCCCTCATAGCAGAAATGCTATGTAGCAAACTTTGTGAACCTACAAATGTAGGGTGTATTTCTCAGAAAATGGGGAATGCTAACGATGAAGGCTAAGTTTTTTATCTTTCAAAATCTAAAATATTCACGAGGTTAGTTTAATGCTAATTTACAAGGCTACCGACTTAATTAATGGAAAAATATATATTGGTATGACGACTAAGACACTCGAGCATCGTGTCAAAGTTCATAAAAGAGATAGTCAACGACTAAATACATATTTTTATCAGGCAATACGAAAGCATGGATTCGATAATTTTAAGTGGGAAGTTATTGATACTGCTGAAACAATGGAGGAACTTGAAGAAAAGGAACGTTACTATATCAAGTTATATAATTGTTTTGACAATAAGGATGTTGGCTATAATACTCAAAGTGGTGGAAATAGTCTATATGAAATAACTGAAGAACATAGAAGGCAGAGAAGTGAGCGTGCTAAAGGGAAAAATAATCCAATGTATGGGACAGTTAGTCCTATGAAGGGAAAAAAATTTACCGAAAGCCATAAACAGAAAATATCAGAGGCAATAAAGAAAGCTTATCGTCCGCATATGTATGGTGGAACCAATCCATCTGCTAAAAAGGTTAGAAATATAGATACAGGAGAAGTTTTTGAAACGATGACAGAAGCATCAAAAAAATATCCTGGAATTTCTCGTCAGAGTATTAATCATAATTGTGTTGGAAGAACTAAAAAAGCTGGTGGCTTTAGATGGGAATATGTGAAAGATGAATGATATGCTAATATCGTGCCAAGTCTGGGTTCCTTGCGCTAAGTAGTGAGCTATGTAAGTTTTTAGCTATGCTCCACTGGTAGGGTAATTGCTAGTATTAGGAAGGCATAGGGAGATAACCTAGGAAGGTGTAGAGACTATTCCGTAAGGAAGTACATTTGAGGTGAAACTCCTCATTTGGAAGTGCAAAGGACCTAAACAATTCGGTTGTAGGTTAAGAGATAGTCCACCCTCATTAGAAATAGTGAGATCAGTGATTTAGGAGACAATTTCTGGAATAAAGGGAAAACGGCGGAAATTAAGAGTCGTGTACTTCATTTATAAGGCGAATGATTGAAGTAACTATTTATATCTCGTTTCTTAGAATCTTTATAGAGGATTTATTAAAGTAGTCCGTATATCGATGATAGAAATGAGTATATTATGAGTAGGAGTTTCATTTCTACTGTGATGATGGCTTCTATTTGTGATACAGATAAGAAAACAGAGCCAATTTGGCTCTGTTTTCCTTAGCTTATCGTTAGGTAAGTATGCCACAGATATGATAAACTTATAGTAGTTAAGAACAGGAAATGTGGTGATTTTGATGTATTATGCACAAATTCGAAAATTTGATACTGCTAATGGAACTGGTATTCGTTCAAGTTTATTTGTATCTGGATGTACCCATTGTTGTGAAGGTTGTTTTAATCAAGAATATAAACATTTTAGATACGGTCATCCGTGGACTAAAGAGGTAGAGGATCAATTTATAAACCACCTGACGAATCCTAATGTACATGGCGTAACGATCCTTGGTGGCGAACCCATGGATCAAGTTCGAGATAATGATTTACTTAATTTAGTGCAGCGAATTAAGGAAGAGACGAAGCAAAATATCTGGATTTATTCAGGATATACGTTTGAAGAGATTATGGCACATCCAAAGACGCGTGCCATTTTAATGCATTGTGATGTATTAGTGGATGGTCCATTTGTTGAAAATTTAAAAAATTTAAAACTACGATTTAGAGGAAGCAGTAATCAGCGAATTATTGATATCCAAAAGTCGTTACAAGAAGGGCAAGTATGTCTATTAGAAAATTATTAATAGAAGCAGGTTTATATGGTAAGTAGCTGAATTAAAGCTTGGGAGTTTGGTGATTCTTATTCATATAAAGCAAGGTAGGAGAAGGAGTTTATAGATGAGTCAGTTGATTTATTTTGCGAAGGTAAAACCGGAAGCAATTATTCCATCAAAACGTGTTGAAGATGGAGCATTTGATATTTATGCTTGTTTTGAAGAGGATTACATGAAAGTTGAACCTCATGAGACGGTGTTAGTTCCGACAGGAATTGCATCAGCATTTTCAAGTGACTATGTTGCGATTATTAAAGAGCGTGGCTCAACAGGATCAAAAGGAATCGGCCAAAGATGTGGTGAATAAAATTTATATAACTAACACAGTATAATCTCATTATAACCATATAATGAAGTAGAAAAAATTTTGACTTATATGGTCAGATTATGTTAGCGTGTTTTAAGTTTTTAACTTAGACTTGCTTAATGTAATTGATTTTATTTATCAATTATTATATAGATTGATAGGAGATTATACATGCAGAACTATGAATTTAATCCAGATAAGAATGAATTTATTGCTAATTACCAAAAATTAAAATCTGGTAAAAATATGTCAGAATATTATGGGGTTAGTGTTCGAAAAATATATTCTTATGCTCAAAAGATAAATTATAGAAATACTTTAAAGAAAGATATTTCATGGAAACCACAAGATAAAGAGGAATTTATTAAATTGTATAATCAGTTAAAATCATCAACATTGATGGCAGAGCATTATAGAGTTAGTAAGAAAACGATTCTCAAATATGCTAAATCTATTGGGTTTAGGAATGAATATAGAAACTCTTTAACGAAAGAAGAAGTAAACTATGTTTTAGAAAGTTATCATTTAAAAAAGGCAATTACTATAAGTAAAGAGTTAGGAGTTTCTAAATCACTTATTACTAAAACATGGAGAATCAATAATTTAAGTGGAAAGACGTGTAGGAGATACTATATAAATGAGGATTATTTTTTCAATATAGACACAAAAGATAAAGCATATTTTCTAGGGATAATTGCTTCAGATGGATGTGTCTATTATCAACAAAATCCAAATAAGTTAAAGATGTTATCCTTTCAATTTAATATAAAAGATAGGGAAATAATTGACTCTTTTCTTTACTATACAGAAGCAGAGTATAAACCTATTATTAAGAATAAATATATATCTTTACAGATTAATAGTGATAAAATTGTAAATGATCTAGAGAAATATAATATAGTTCAGCGAAAAACATGGATATATGTACCTTATTTTATAGATAATCAACTCATGTGGCATTATTTACGTGGTTATTTTGATGGAGATGGTTCAATTTATCTTTGTGGAAAAGTGAATCCAAGTAATTGGATAATATCTATCTGTGGGAATGAATGTACAATGCATGCTTTTCAAAACTTTCTTAGAACTCATGGGATTGAAAGTCATGTAAGGTTAGATAATAGAAAAGAAAAGTATAAATATGATTTTTATAATTTGATTATTCGTAAAAATAGTGAGAAGATTAAATTTATACAAATGCTATATAATGATTCAGAAAATTTAAGGTTAAATAGGAAATATCTTAAATGTGTTGAATTTTTAAAGCTATATAATGAACGCCATCCTAATTAGAAATAGTTAGGTAATAAAGTGGGGTGTATCGGTGAAGTCCACCAATTTATTGGATAATACCGAGGGCTATAATACCTAATATAGTCCGTAACGCATAGGTAGTGAGCGTAAGTTAGGGATTGCAATAATCTACCCAAGAGCCTCCACCACCCTAACGTAAAGTCGAGGGTGAAAATGTATGCTGGACTTACACGATGGAAAAGTGTAAGAACTAACAAATAAAAAGTTGTTAGGTTAACAATTCGGTCATCGATTCAGGATATCGTGGTGAGTGGTTTATTGCTTTAACGAACCATAATACAAAACCTTTAGTTATTGCTAAGGAGTTTGTTAAAGATCAGTTTGAAGGATGTATTGTGTATCCTTATGAAAAAGGAATTTGCCAGTGTATGATGGTAGAAGTTCCTAAGCTTCAGATTGAAGAAATGAGTTATGAAGACTTATTAAAAATTGAATCTGAGCGTGGAACAGGTGCACTTGGTTCATCAGGTAAGTAAAAAAGGCAGCAGAAGCTGTCTTTTTTATTTTTACACTTTTTACTAAATAAGATATAATTTTGTAAGAAGGGAGAGAGAGTATGATTCGATTATCACAGAGTTGGGTACTTTATTTATTAATTTTTGGGATAGCCCCGCTACTTTTATCGCTGCGTTCATACATTTGGGGACGTGAGGGATATGCTTTTTTAAATCGTACGAATATCGAAGTAGTAAAAGGATTCTCCATGTTATTAATTATTTTTCAAAGTTTATGTGATCGATTAGTGAATCAAAATTTTTTTACTACTAGTATTTCAAGAAGTGGGATACTAGGAGTGACACTGTTTTTATTTATTTGCGGGTTTGAGGCAATGACTCAATATATGAATAACCGACGTTATTTAAGAGGGTTTATTTTTCATCAAGTGATTCGAATTGTCTGTGTGTTTTTAGTTTGTAATTTCTTAGGTGCACTTGTGAATATTTCAATGGGTGGTCATGATAGTTTGAAGGGCATGTTATATCAGACAGTGAGTTTTCATTTTTCAGATAGAACAAGTGCCTGGTTAATCGGTGCACTTCTTTATTTTTATATCGCATTTTATCTAAGTTATCGAACAAAGTTTAAAATGAATTTATTATTGTGGTTAAGCGTGGCTTATATTGGGATTAGTTTGGCCGCCAGATGGAATTTTAGTATTGCGTTTTGCTTCTTAGTCGGTGTATTTGTTGCTAAATATAAAAAATATTTATTCCGTTTGATACGTGAATATTTACTGGGCCTTTTTATAGGTTCATTGGTCTCGTTTAGTGGGATCTATTTACTATACCTGAAAGGATTTACGTTCATTTCTCCGCTGCTACCTTATGTATTTTTAATATTAGTTTTATGTATATTGATGAAGTTGCAGTGTCGATCACGAGTATTTGCTATGATTGGATATGCAGCTACGGAGTTATATTTAGTTCATGAGGTATTATTAATTTTAGTTTTAGGTTATTCAGAGACACGAAGTGGTGGTTTCTTAGTATTATTCTTGATTCTTGCAATGGTTGGTGCTTTATTATTGAAAAATGTTTCTTGTCGAATGTTCTTGGTTCCCAAGCAATATCATGTACAAAAATAGATAGTTTTTGTCGGAAATCGAATGAGTATTTTCTCTTTCTCTTATAATTAGAGAAGGAGGGCGATTTGATGAGTGATGGGTTGATTAAACGAATATTTCAAGGATTAGTAGTCGCGTATATTTTATTATGCTTAATGTTAATATTAGGATCAGTTGTATGTTGAAAATCGGCTTGCTTTAGGCACCGATTTTTTTATTTAATCGTTGTTATTTCTATAGGTGCTTTTTGATTGATTGTATTAATATCACAAAGGTTTATTTGATGAGAGTTGAAATTTGAATAATTTCTAAGTAATCAACTTCCTAAATATGAGTGTTAGGGTTAGATTATTTAAGTAATAAAAGTTTAACAATACTATGGGCTCAACTAGTTGTGACAACAATTTTATTTTTATCCAATTTAAGACATACCTTTACAAACAAATTCTATCAAAAAATTTCCTAGGAAAATATCTATGGATTGATCTCTATTTTTATTTGAGGAATGAAATATTGCGTAATTGTAATAGAGATTTGGTAGTAAGAACTTGAAGTTTTGATAAACTGACGTTTTTTAGACTAAGAGAAATGATATTCTCAATGAAAACATCTCTCTCATTGGTAGCTATTTAAGGGATTTCTCCTTTTGAAACAGTTATTGGAGCTGATTTATCCAATTTTAATTTTCTTTGTCAAATAAGTTCTGTCATAGAATTTTTTCTCATAAGGTATTAATGCCTTTTTAAATATAGAGGGAGGGATTATAATGAAAGTACGAATCGCAACAGTAGAAGATATTCAGGCCTTACATCAACTTCATTTTTCATTAAATTGTCATCGACATACACTACAACCAACAAATTTTCAGGGACGTAGTGTTGATGAGGAATGGATTTATGAAAATATTGTAAGTTCTGATAAGGATTATTTGGTTTTAGAGATTAAGGATGAAGTTGTAGGAATGGCCCTTCTAGAGAAGAAGGAAGGTCACACGGTTAATGGAAGTGTTCGTTACCGTTATTTATATCTTCGTGATTTTATGATTGATTCATCCCATTGTTTACAAACTCAGGGACATGAATTATTTAAGGGGATCCGTCGTTATGGTAAAAAGAATTTTCTTTCATATATTCAATTAAATGAGTTAATTAATGATGAGGAACGATTAAAGTTTTTTGAAAAAGAACAGTTATTAGTGACTCAACAAACGTTAAAAAGTGCGATTTAGCTACCCTTTTGGGTAGTTTTTTTATGAAGGTCGGCATAATATTCGTGACTTTAGTCGTGGGAGGTTCAATAACTAATTTATTAGATAATGCGATTAAAATCTGTGAACGAAGTGATGAGAAATTTGTCGATCTTCAGATGTATACATTTAATGGCTCTTATCTTGTATTAAAGGTCATTAATAGTTGTACCAAGGAGCCATTAGTTGACAAGAAACGATTAATTAGTCAAAAAAGAGATTTGGATGTTCATGGATATGGCATTAAAAATATGGAACGCGTTGCTAAATGCTATGATGGGATGCCGATGTGGGAATATGATTCAGATACATTCCAATTTCAATCTATTATTACGATTCCTCTCCCCTCTTAGTAAAGTGAGTGTGGATTAAAAAAACGGTTAGCCATTAAATGATGACTAACCGTTTTTTTTAAGTACTTGTTATCGTTCCGCCGTTTGGATGAAGAATTTGTCCCGTCATGTAGCTAGAATCATCGCTAGCTAAAAAGAGAAAGGATGGTGCCACTTCAAAAGGTTGTCCGGCTCTGTTCATCGGAACTTTAGATGTTTTTGTTCCGAATGTTTCGAGTGCTTCCGCTGGCCATGAGGCTGGTTGAAGGGGTGTCCAAATTGGACCCGGTGCCACCCCATTTACACGAATGCCTTTTTCAATGAGAGATTGAGAGAGTGAGCGAGTGAAAGTAAGGATAGCGCCTTTGGTTGCACTATAATCAATTAAATGCTTATTTCCTTCGTAAGCTGTCGCTGAAGTTGTGTTAATAATAGTGCTTCCCCGCTTTAAATAAGGAAGTGCCGCTTGTGTCATATAAAAGAAAGAGTAGATATTTGTTTTAAAAGTTCGATCCAGTTGTTCTTCGCTAATATTTAAAATACTATCTGTTATGAATTGAACGGCGTGGTTATTCACAAGAATATCGATTTGTCCAAAGCGATTAAGTGCTCGACGCACGACTTCACTTGCCATTTCTTTTTTGCTTAAGTCGCCTGGAACAAGGATACAATCTCGCCCCAGCTCTAATATATGTTGTTGTGTTTCTTTCGCATCAATATGTTCATCAAGATAGGCAATGACAATATCTGCTCCTTCACGAGCAAAAAGATAGGCAACGGCGCGACCAATTCCAGAATCACCACCCGTAATAATCGCAACCTTATCTTTTAACTTCTGACTTGATGTTGCATATGGATTTTCTGAGATAGGACGTGGCTGCATTAAGTATTCGAATCCTGGTTGTTGACTTTGATGTTGAGCAGGAAAGGTTAAATTGACTTCTTCGCATTCTTCACGTTTTCCTATATATTTATAAACTGGATACATAAAACACCACCTTCAAAAGACTTGGAATAATATAAATATATTCGTTTAGTTTGATAAAAATGAAAGATTTCAATTAGATGAGATTGATGTTCAGAAAATGACATGATATGATAGTTAAGTTGCACTAAAATGTTATATTATGTAAAAATATAATGGGTATTGTTTGATTGTAAACCTTTTACTACTGATAGCTTATGTTGAGAATGATTTAAGACTTTAGTTTTCATATAGATCATGTAATAGATTTATTTATATTTCCATAGGAGGGAAAGAGGATGAAGGTGAAGGCCATATTGATTGGGGCAATAGGTATTATCCTTTTATTTGGAATTTTACTTACACCAAAGTTGAAAACGATTTTGAAAACAACGGCAAGTGATGAATTTATACAGTTAATGTACGATGGGGATGTACGAGAATTAACACAGGAACAATTAAAGCAGTATAAAGATGATATTAATCAGGAGTTAACTGAACTGAAACATCGTCAATCATTTGAAAAAATTTATCTTTCTCTTGGGAAAATTGCCTCGTTAGAAGAAAGATATGAGGTCTCAAATAATTATTTATTAAATGTGATTAGTCCTAGTCAGGAGACAAATAAAATGATTGATCTCAAGGTTTATGAAACATTAGCGGTTAATTATATAGCGATGGGAGATATCGAAAAAGGATATTTTTATTTTAATGAAGCAAATAATGTGGCCTATCAATTACGAGATGCTGAACTCGTAGCTTCTTTTTATCAACTTTTTTCTGAAACGTTACTAAACTATACAAATCATACTAGCTTTCCAATTTATTTATTAGGTGAGGCAGTTGAATTAACTAATGATGATTATAAGAAAATTCAATTAAGGAAACAGTTAGCCTCAGTTTATGAACTAAATGGTTTTTTTGATTTGGCCTTAACTGAATTTATAAGGGCACTAGATATGAGTGTTGAAAAGGGATATGTAGATTTAGAAATTAAAATTTTGGGTCGGCTGAGTTTGTCATACTATTCAAATCAGCGCTATCAAGAATCAATAGAGGTAATCAATCGTTATTTTGAATTGTCTCCAGATGATCCTGATTTAATTTATGTTTCACTATGGCTTCACAATCATTATTATTTGTATGGTTACGAGTCCGTACAGGAGGAATTGAAATCATTAGAAGAAGCAACTTCTAATTTATCGATGGAACAAAAGCATCAACTTTCAATATTTATTGATTTTAATCAAGCCTTTTTTCTTCATTCGGATGGGCGATATGAAGAGTGTGAGATGTATATAAGAAAATTACAGGAATTAAAAACACAAACTAATGTACCAGAATTAACAAGTTTATTGATAGATAAAATGAAATTAGACTTAGCGTATGATAGAGGAGATCAAGAGATTGATTATATAAAGGAATATCGACAATTATTGTCTGATTTACAACTGCCTCATGATTCGGTTGAACGGAAAAGACTGATTATCGATAATGTATTACACCACTTATTAGAATTAGGTGATTATGAGACGGTTTATCAATACACAGTGGATTTGCAAAAACCCGTAACTCAAGAAATTACAGTAATTAATTCTATCATGAATATGATTCAAAATAGCAGTGATAGCCATTATCTATCTAAGAATAATATAACATCTATGTTGCTAAAGTTAGGTGGTTATGTCCTTTCCACTCTAGTTGGTATTGGTCTAACTTATGGTGCGTACCGATATAATAGTTATTTTAAATCCTTAAAACGGAAAGCTAAAGAAAGTACTATATTCGATCCATTAACAAAGACATTAACGAAAGAAGCCTTGTATGAAACATTAGAATTAGAAATAGAATTAGGTCAGAATGAACTTTATTATTTCTTGTTAATAGATGTTAACGATTTAAGTTCCTATAATGAATCATTTGGTTATTTAGCAGGTAATAAAGTCTTAATAGAAATTTCTAATTTGCTAAAAATCTATTTTCCAAATGCTTATATTTCACGTCATTATGGTCAACATTTCATTGTTGTGATAAAAAAACCTAATGAGGAAGAGTTATTGCAGCTTATTACCTCTTTGATTAATGAGATCAGCAGTAATGAAAAAATTTCTGCAAAAAGACCGATAACATGCTGTATTGGAGTTAGTAAAGGATATTTAACTAATACATTAGATATTGATGAACAAATTAAATTAGCGACTAAAAAATTACAAATCTCTAAACAACGTGGAACAGGAAGTTGTACGATGTAAAAGTCATATCAGTTGATATGGCTTTTTTTAGATTTACCTATAGAAAAGGAAAGTGCTATGTAAAACATAAGTCATTAGTTTAGGCTAATGACTTTTTAATTGGAAATATCTTATTCAACAAAAGTTGACTGATTATGATACACTAGATACATAGCGAAATATGATTGACATTTTTAGAATCAGGCTGATGATATCGGCCTTTTTAATACCAAGACTAACTATAGTGGCGCTAAAAGTTTTCAGTGATGAAAAACTTAGCGCCACTTATCTAGATACAAAATGAGCAATCATCTCATATTTCAATTTACCCTTAGTGACTAAAATAGATGATGATAAAGGGGGAGGAAGTTTCAGTGATGAAAATGAAGGAACGAGTTGAATGGTTGAAGCAATGGTTTCAATTATATAAAAAACAGTTGATGATAGGTGTTTTAGCCCTAATAGTAATGTTTATCGCTGGAGTGTTTGCTTTTAACTATCAATTAAAAAAAGTATTTAATCAAGCTATTACCTATTATCAAGAAAATGACTTATTTGGCTTTGAAGAGATTCGCTATGACTTGTATGCAAAACAAGGAGAGGCATTTGATGCGTTTTTAACACAGGAGGCATTAGAAACATTTGAAAAATTTAAAGCCGAGGATATGAGTTATTACGAGGCGATAGGAATCGCTCAACGAATTGAATCCTTTGCGAATAAATCATCTAATATTCAAAGTTTCCAGGAACAAATTGAACAGTTAAATCAATCCAGAAAAGTCTTTGAGAAAGCTGAATCCTTTGCCATTAATAAGGAATGGGAGCAAGCCTATTACCATTATCAACAAGTGATTGAGTCAGATCCTAACTATGAGAAAGCACAACAATTAGCTGATTCTGCTAAACGTTGGTGGATACAAGATATTTTAGTTGAAGCCGTAACGTACTATGAAGAAGGAGATTATGAACAATCATTAACAACCATTGAAAAAGGACTAGAACTATCACCAGGTCATGAAGCTTTTGTTGATTTACAAGAAGCCGTTCATGTTGCAATAACAGAAGGACAAAAAGAAAACAAATGGACAGAATTTAAAGATAAAATCACCTCATCGATTCAGTCGGGAATCGAAAACATTCAAGGTATTTTCAATAAAATCTTTAAGCGATAATAGGGGAGAAATTTGTAGAAATAGCATCCTTTTTCGGATAAGTATGGTATAATTTTCATTAGTTTTATAAACGGAGGGAATCGGATGAAGCGATTTAAGATTTTATGGATTGTTTTAGGGACTATTGTCGTTTTAGTTGGTGGAGGATTTATCTTCGCTAATTATGTAATTGACTCAACTTTAGGTAAAATGACAACAACAGAAAAGTTAGAAAAAGAAGAGGCAGAAATTAGTGAAGAAGTCATCGCGAAAGAAGAAGAGTCGCAGGTTGTCAATATTGCGATTTTTGGAGTTGATAAAAATGGCGATCAAACCGATGGGCGTAGTGATGCAATGAAAGTTTTATCACTAGATGCTAAAAATAATGTCGCAAAAATCACTTCTATTCAACGTGATACATTAATTTATATTCCAGGTGTGAAACAAGACTTTGAAAAATTAAATCATGCCTATGCTTATGGTGGAGCGACATTAGCCATGCAAACGATTAATTATAATTTTGATTTAGATTTAACACGTTATGTTGCTTTTAACTTTGAAGGAGTTCAGCATGTGATTGATGCCATGGGTGGGATTGAATTGGAGATTAAGGAATATGAAGTTCCTTATATTTCAAATGTCTCTAAAAGTGGCTATCAACATTTAAGTGGAGAACAAGCTTTAGCGTATATGCGAGTTCGTTATGCCGATAGTGATTATGTTCGTATGGATCGTCAAACAACCGTGATGAAGGCAATGTTTTCTAAGCTTACAACACTAGGTTATACAGAGTTACTATCATTACTGAATGATTGTTTACCTTACGTTGAAACGAATCTTACAAAAGACGAAATTTTATCGTTAGGAATGCAGGCGTTGAAGGTGGATTTAGGAAATATTCAAACGTACCAAGTACCACGTGGAGGATATGAAGACATTAATCATACCGTCAGCTATAATGGGTATAGTCCACTTTATGTCATGAATAGTTATCAAGACATGGTGAAAGATTTGCATCAAAATATTTATGGTGATGATAACTATGAACCTTCACAAACTGTAAAAGATACCGAAGCAAAAATTTATGAAAAATTCGGATATGTTGAAAAATAAACTAAAAAAACTCTTCTTGCTCTTTTGAGTTAGAGGAGTTTTTTTAGTTTTTATTCTGAGGTTACATGAATTTTATACAAAGTTTAGGGTTAACAATCAGGAATAGACCTGCTATATTATTAG
>OOCW01001614.1_pt1 | contig 15227 bp, 16 predicted proteins | sample 1671201 | NCBI WGS metagenome assembly OOCW01 (sample SAMN06348132, study PRJEB24527) | human gut metagenome | biome: human gut; feature: ankylosing spondylitis patient; material: feces | host: Homo sapiens | place: China | collected 2015-10
ATGTTGCCGGAAAAGATGTAGTAGAAGTGTATTATAAACCGCCATATACAAATGGCGGAATCGAGAAATCTTCTGCAAATCTGATCGAGTTTTCAAAAACAGATCTGCTTCAGCCGGGAGAAACTCAGACTGTTACAGTTACATTCAGTATAGAAGATATGGCTTCTTATGATGAGAATAATGCAAAAGCATATGTTCTTGAAAAAGGGGATTATGTGATTTCAATCAACAGCGATTCACACACTGTGCTGGATCAGAAAACTTATACTGCAGGTGATGATGTAGTATATAAGGGAGAAAATAAAAGAGCATCAGATGATATTGCAGCATCAAATGTATTTGAAAATGCAAAAGGCGATGTGACATATCTTTCACGAGCAGATCATTTTGCAAATTATGAAGAGGCTACAAAAGCGCCGGCATCTGCAGAACTGGGTGAGCCATATATTTCTGAATATCATCTGAACAGCAACTTTGATAAGACTACATCAGGTGATGCTTCTGCAGAACACCATTGGAGAGCATCTTCTGGAAGTAGACAAGGCAGCCAGGGAACGGGAAGAAGTGATTCTGAAACAGTTGGAAGAAAAAGAACCACTGCCGGATAAGGAGAAAGATCAGATGGCATGGGTAAGAGCTGCCAATCAGCACAGAGCGATTGCAGAAGAGATTATCCTGAAAGAATTGATTTATGTATAAGGATTGCCAGTAACTAATCTGGCAGGTAACTGATAAAAATAGAATATTGTGAGCGAAGTAAGGCGTGAGTCATAAGATATGGCTTGCGTCTTTTTCTTTTGAACTGGAAAGGAGGATGGGAGCATGGCACAGATTTTTCGTGTAGAGAGAACTAAGAATTTTACGGTAATGAGTAATCATCATTTCAAGAATAAGAATCTGACATTGAAAGCGAAAGGTCTATTATCGCTGATGTTAAGTTTGCCAGATGACTGGAATTACAATATGCAAGGACTGGCAACATTGAGCAGAGGACTATTATGTGCTGACACTGGCGGCTATCGCAAGGGAACTGGATGGGAAATGTATGAACCGGGCAACGGTACATATCGCTGCCGGACTTCCCCTTACCTGGGTAGCTACACAGAAAGAAGACTTTCAGAAATATCTTCTCCAGAATGAATGTGTAGATTTTACATTCCGTAATAAAGAGTATCATGTGGAGTTTGCAGGTGCTGATATTTACCCACAGGGATTTACAGCAGCCTTTTACCGCTTACAGGATTTCAAAGGAATCAACATGCTTGTGGATATTGGAAACGGAACTATGAACATCATGTATATCAACAATTCCCGTCCATTAGAGAAGAAATGCTTTACAGAGAAATATGGAACACATCAGTGTGTGCTTGCTGTAAGGGAATCCCTGCTGAAAGAACTGGGAACAGTAGTGGACGATCTAGTGATTGAGCAGGTGATCCGTACCGGTACAGCAGATATTGGTGAGAAATATCTGACAGTGATTCGTAAAACTGCCGGAGATTATACGAAAGAAATCTTTCATAAGCTGAGGGAACGGGAATACAATCCAGAACTGATGCGTCTGTATGTAGTGGGCGGTGGCGGTTGTATGATCCAGAACTTCGGAGAATATGACAAGAACCGAATGACGATTGTACGGGACATCTGTGCCACAGCGAAAGGTTATGAAGCAATGACCGTAAGGAAGATCCAGAGAAACGGAGGGATGCTTGTATGAGAAAAGAACGGAAAATCATCAATACCAATATCCGTTTGAACCTTTGTGATGAACAGGACAGGCAGGCATGGGAATATTTGCAGACGATGGACAGGGAAAAATATAAATCGTACACCAGAGCAGTTGTAGTTGCTTTAAACGATTATTTTTCCAGAGAGTACAGGAATGAAGCAGATCCGTATCTGGAAACCAGAGAAAAGGAAGATGCTTTTCAGGAAAGGGTGGAAACAGCTATCCGGGATGGAGTAAAAGAATCCGTTCCGATGGCTATGGCGAAGAACCTGAGAAATATTCATCTGGGTGCTACAATTGTGGGAATTTATCGCCAGGATGTTTATGAGATTCCACCGGATGCCATTCGTGAGTTGATTATAAATGCTATGGTACATCGTAGTTATCTGGATCATGGTACGATACAGGTAGCGGTATATGACAACCGATTGGAAATTACTTCTCCAGGAAAGCTGCCAATGGGACAAACGATGGAGCGTATGAAAGAAGGCTATTCCAAAATCAGAAATGAAGCCCTTGCCCATGCGTTTGCCTATATGAACCTGATTGAGCATTGGGGAAGCGGCATTCCGAGAATTATTGATAAAGTAAAAGCTGCCGGATTGCGGGAGCTGGAGTTTATTGGTGGCGAAGTTGATTTGCGTATTAATATTTATCGAGATCAGGTTGCTACCAATAACGCCATGATTAACGCCAATGGCACTAAAAATGGCGCTAATGGCGTTAAATGTGGCGTTGATGATGGCACTAATATCGCTGAAGTGCCGCTTAATAAGGAACAGACGCAGATAGAAAAATTGTTGCAGATTATAGAGAAGAATCCGTCTGCAACACAGGCCTATTATGCAGAAAAAATGGGTATATCGAAAAGAACGATTTCTCGAATGTTCGCTTCTTTACAGGAAAAAGGTAGATTGGTACAGGGCGGAACAAAACGAAAAGCAAATTGGAAAATTATAAGGTAGGAGGACAGCATGGATACAGATAAAATAATACAAGATTTAAATCGCAGATTTGCTGCACCTCTTCCTGAGTTTTATCAGCGTCGTATCATTTTCTGGTACGATGAAGATAAGGAATTTGAGGATAAATTGGATGAAGTGGTTTTAGAAAATGCAAAGGTGATTGCACTGACTGGAAATAATGCGTTTTCTGTAAAAAACTGCTTTCAGTAGATGATTTGAGCACAAATTATCTGGTTTACAGTCCGTGTGTCTATAACCGCCCTGATGATAACTGGCTTCTGGATGTGGAGCTTTACAGCGAAGAGTTTCGGGCGGATCTGATTTCTATCTGGATGGATGAGATGGGACTTATATCAAATCCAGCAATGAGGAAACAGGTTAAGAATTATCGTGCTTATTTCAATGCGAAAGACTGTCGTTTGAAAGTTAGCACGCAGAATAAAGTTCCGGAAACACCGGCACAGTTACACATGGCTGTCATGGCGGCAATCTGTGGATTGAAAGATGCACAGCCTAATATGATTCTCCGTAGTGTGTTCCAGGCGGGACTGGATTTGAATAATAATACGGTTTATCAGGATTTTGTAAAATATCATGCAGACGCAGCATTTTGGGCGATGGTTCGTCAGGGATGCGGATTTGTGGAGGAAGAACCAGATCTTGGGCGGTTGGCAATTCATCTGCTTTTAACCGCGGCGACCCGTACCATGCGGCAGGAATATCTTGCCGGACTGGACGGTTTTATTTCTGAATGGCTTCATAGTGACAACATTCCGCAATTATATGATGTGGCACGTTATGTTGAGGATGAAGCTCGTCTGTATCAGCGTTTTGAAAAGCTGACAGTAGAAGATTTGGTAGGAACAGAGTGCTTTCCGTGTATTAACGAAGTAATTCTGACAAAGCTAATGACAGAGATTAGTGACCATCAGGTTTACTTTACAGATGAGGACGGCAAGCAGATTAGTGATATTCAGAAGATTATTGCAGATAAGACCAGTGATAACGGTGCAGAAAGAACTTTCCGTTGTCAGTTTAATCTAAAATCTCTAAAATACAGCAATACAGCTACTTATTATCTGGTAATTGCAGATGAACAGGGATTACAGATGCCACAGCGGGAGCCATTCCAGATTGACATCGCCTTTGCGGTGGACGAGTTTGATTTTTTTAGTTAATGCCGCAGGAGGAGAGAAAGATGGAGCAATTTGCAGAGGGTGAAAGTACCCATGAAGAAATAAAGAACAAGCTCCGTCAGAACTTTGACGGTAAGATTGTTCGGAAAGACCTGACAAAGAAAATTAAAGAAGTCTCACGTGGAAAATGAGATGTCTAAAATGAATCTGCCGGAAACCGTACCTGCTGTGGTATAAACCATAAGTCGTTGTCGTAAAATGTGGTAAGAAAATTAGACGAATATATTTTTCCAAAGATTTGTCGTAAAAATGTGGTCAAATCAAGAAAATAGAGTGCGAAAGCAAGTGAAAAATCCCTGTGAAGCCCGTAAAATCAAGGCTTCACAAATTTTTCACAGAATAATTGGCACTCGCCTCTTGACAGTGCTAATAATAAGTGTTCTATTACAACTAGAACAAAGGAAGAGGGATATGAGATAAAAAGATTGAAAGAAAATCTTTTGAATATCCTTCATACCAACCGAGTTCAGAACTTAAAACTTATTTCAAGATAGATCATAAAAGAAAAGGGAGAGATGACTTATGTTAATGCCTAGTATTTTTGGAGAAAACTTATTTGATGATGACTGGATGGACTTCCCGTTTAAAGATGAGTTCTGGGGCAAGAAGAATCCGCTTTATGGTAAACATGCGCAGAACATGGTGAAAACGGATATCCGTGAAACTGATGGCAGTTATGAACTGGATGTGGATCTTCCGGGATTTAAGAAAGACGAGATTAAGGTTCAGCTGAAGGATGGTTATCTGACACTGTCAGCAGCCAAAGGTCTTGATAAAGATGAACAGGATAAGAAGGGCAACTACATCAGACGTGAACGTTATGCTGGTACTTTAAGCAGAAGCTTCTATGTTGGTGATGCAGTCAGTGAAGAAGATATCCATGCGAAATATGAAGACGGTATTCTGAAACTTTCTGTTCCGAAGAAAGCACCGAAAGCCGTTGAAGAAAAAGATGGTTACATCGCAATCGAAGGTTAACTTCCATTGCTTATTCTCCCCCCATATATAGCCGGGATCGGAAAGGATCCCGGCCTTTTTACATGAGAAATAAATTATTCTGTTGTATTGCGGCGAATTAATATAGGTGTAATCTGTTTATGGATGGGTTCACCCAATGGTTTGGGAACACGCTTTTTCTGTTCCTCCATCTGCTGGACCAGAAGATCCATGGCAGTTTTTGCAATCACATCGATCTGCTGTCCGATGGTTGTGATCGGAAGGATTGCCTCGCTGGCAATCGGAGAATTGTCAAATCCAACAATCTCGTAAGTGGAAGGAAATGTCCCGTATTTTTGGAAAATTAAATTAAGAAACATATTAGCATAGGTATCGTTCGCAAGAAAGATACCTTTTTTTTGATCGGGGTATTTTGATTCTATCTTATTGAAAATCTCTCGGATTACATCCAAAAGCTCATGATAAGAAGCACCTTTTACACTCAAATCTATATCATATGGCACATGATATTCTTCACAAGTTGCCTGAAAGGCCCAGATTCGGTCATAAGCCGGGGCGGATTTATTCACATTGACATTTATGTGAATTAATATATCACATTTATCTCGAATCAACAGAGAAGTAGCCTGAAGTGCTCCCATATAGTTGTCAGTATTGACGCTGCTGATATGTTCTGCTTCGCGTTCAATTGCGATGACAGGAATCTGGTAGGAAGCGAGTTTCTCAGATGGAAGAGTGTGACTTAAAACAATCAGTCCTTCAATCTGATAAGACAGAAGTTCTTCAATATACTGTTGTTCTTCTTCTGCGCCATGTTCGCTGACGAAAACAAGAAACTTATAATGATAATCACGGTAGCTGGAAAGGAATTGTGTCAGCATCTCAGAATAATAGTGCAGGTAAAGATTCGGAACAATGATTCCAATAAATTCACTTTTTCCATTTGCCAGAACTTTTGCCAGCTTATTCTTTTTATATCCAAGTGTGTCAAGAGCTTGTGAAATCTTTTCCTGGTTTTCCAAGGTAAGAGAATCAGGATGATTGAAGTATCTTGATATTGTAGTTTTTGAAAAATTGGTGTATTCCGCAATATCTGCAAAAGTTACCTGTTTCTTTTTACTCATAAAAGTTGAATCTCCTTCAATATGATGGCTGACGGTTAATAATATTTTTCAGTATAGCAATTTTGATGGAAAAACGCAACGATAAAATAACTGATTACGTAACCGGTTATTTTAGTATACAAAAGTGTTGACAGAAAGAAATGGATATAGTAATATCAAATCATAAAATAACCGGTTACGTAACCGGTTCTCATAAAATCAATGGAATGGAGGAAGAAGTGCATGAAAAGAATGCAAAATCAAGCAAAGTCCGTAAGCAAGCGAACGTGGAGAGAAAAGATGACTTATGTGAAGAAAAACTGGCAGTTATATCTTTTTTTCCTGATGCCGGGACTTTTACTGACAATTATTTTTAAGTATCTCCCGATGGGAGGTCTTCTGATTGCTTTTGAAGATTACAATGTAATAAAAGGAGTTCTTGGTAGTCCCTGGGTAGGGCTTGAGTATTTCAGACGATTCTTATCTTCACCAGATTTTATGAACTATCTGATGAATACGTTGAAATTGAGTATCTATGGATTACTGTGGGGATTTCCGGTTCCAATCATTCTTGCATTGCTTCTGAATCGTATTCGTAAGACCGGAATTAAGAAGAAAGTGCAGCTTTTGATCTATATGCCAAACTTTATTTCAGTCATCGTGCTTTGTGGTATGGTTCGTATGCTTTTATCTCCTGTAGGCCCACTGAATAAAGTATTAGGAATCAGTACAAACTGGATGACAATGCCTTCTGCATTCCGGACAATTTACATTGCAAGTGGAATCTGGCAGACCGCAGGATGGGCATCTATCATGTACACAGCAGCACTGGCGAATGCCAGCAAGGAGCTGGAAGAAGCAGCCCTCATGGATGGAGCGAATCTTCTGCAGCAGATCTGGTATGTAGAATTGCCGGCAATTAAGAATATCATTGTAATTCAGTTTATTTTGCAGGCTGGAAATATCATGAGTATTGGTTTCGAAAAAGCTTATGCTTTACAGACAGATATGAACCTTCCGGCATCAGAAATCCTGTCTACATATGTATACCGTATTGGACTTCTGAATGGAGACTATGGATATTCGACAGCGGTAGGTCTTTTCAATTCAGTTGTAAATGTTATCTTGCTGATCTTTGTGAACTGGGTTGTTAAGAAACTGAATGATGGAGAAGGATTATAGAAAAGAGGGAGAAGAGATGGAGAAAAAAAAGAGAAAATATTCAAGGACAGACAAAGTAATCCTTGGAATCGGATTTACTATTCTTGGTTTATTCGTCCTTTCTATAGCGATACCGATTATTTATGTAGTACTCGCATCCTTTATGGATCCTACTGTTTTGAATAACCAGGGATTGAGTTTTAACACCAAGGACTGGACATTAGACGCATATCGAAGAGTATTAGAGAACGAAATGATCTGGCGTGGATTTTTGAATTCCTTCCTGTATTCACTTGCATTTGCAGTAATTTCTGTTTTTGTGACATTACTGGCTGCGTATCCACTGTCAAAGAAGGAATTTGTAGGAAGAGACTTTTTCAATGTTATTTTCCTGATCACAATGTTCTTTGGTGGTGGAATGATTCCTACATTTATCCTGATCAATCAGCTGCACATGGTTAATACAGTGTGGGCAATCCTGATTCCAGGAGCATTTAATGTATGGAATATGATTCTTGCCAGAACTTATTATCAGTCAATCCCGACAGAATTAAGAGAAGCATCTGCGATTGACGGTGCAAATGAGATCCAGCATTTCTTTAAAATCATGCTTCCGGTATGTAAGCCAATCATCGCAGTACTGGCACTCTGGTCTTTTGTTGGAATGTGGAACAGTTATTTCGATGCAATGATTTATCTGAATGATGCAAATCTTCAGCCATTACAGCTGGTACTCCGTTCCATCCTGGTACAGAATACACCACAGCCTGGAATGATCGCTGATATTCAGAGTACAGCAGAAATGGCAAAAGTAGCAGAACAGCTGAAATATGCAACGATCGTAGTATCAAGTTTACCACTGTTAGTAATGTACCCATTCTTCCAGAAATACTTTGATGAAGGAATTATGGTCGGATCGGTAAAAGGCTAATAAGAAAGGAACGATACAGATATGAAGAAAAGAAAAGTAAATGCATTGCTTGCAATTGTACTGTCCCTGACGATGATGGTGGGAGTTGCAGGATGTGGAAAAAAGCAGCAGCTTGAGGCTGAAATTGATCCGGGTACACCTGTATCGGAGGTGCAGTTTCCATTAAAGGAAACTGCAGAGCTTTCCTTTATTACAAGTGCACCGGCTACATCAACACAGGATCCGAATGAACGAGTAATTTTTCAGCGAATGGAAGAGCAGACCAATGTTCATATTGACTGGACTTGTTTTGTATCGGATCAGTTCTCTGATAAGAAGAATCTGGCGCTTGCACAATTTGGAAATCTGCCAGATGGATTATTCAATGCCGGAATGAGTGATTATGATCTGTTGCGTTATGCAAAACAGGGGATTATCATTCCGCTGGAAAATCTGATAGATAAATATATGCCGAATTTACAGGCAGTGTTTGAAAAATATCCAGAATACAGGACAATGTGCACCGCACCAGATGGACATATTTATTCCTTCCCATGGATTGAACAGCTTGGTTCTGGGAAAGAAGCCATTCAGGCAATCGGAGATATTCCGTATATTAATAAAAAATGGTTGGATTATCTAGGACTCGAGATTCCGACAACAACAGATGAACTGGAACAGGTATTGATTCAATTCCGTGATCATGCAGATGAGCTTGAAAAAGAATTTTCGATTGAAGGTGCTGTGATTCCAATGTCATTTATCATCAATAATGGTGACCAGGATCCGGCAATTCTGCTCAATGGATTTGGAGAAGGCTATGGAGATACAGGAGATCATTTCGCTGTAACGGACGAAGGAAAAGTTATTTATACAACCGTTCAGGAAGGATACAAAGAAGGAATTGAGTGGTTACATAAACTTGTAACAGAGGATCTGGTCGACCCGGAAGCATTTACACAAGAGTGGTCTACTTATGTCGCCAAAGGAAAGAATCACCGCTATGGTCTCTGCTTTACATGGGATATCGCCAATATTGATAATAATGAAGATTATGTTATGCTGCCGGCTCTGACAGGACCAGATGGTATGCGGAACATTACAAGACAGAATAACAGTGAAACAAGTGGATATGATCGTGGAAGATGTGTTCTTACATCCAGCTGCCGTAACACAGCACTTGCTGCTGCATGGATCGATCAGATGTATGCACCACTTCAGTCACCGCAGAATAACTGGGGAACTTATGGAGAGAAGGATTCCTTTAACATTTTTGAACTGTCTACCAATAAAGATGGTGGAGAAATGCTGAAACACATGGATCTGGGGGATCAGTCTCCGGTAGAAGTACGTGAAGCACAATCTGTAAATGGTCCTCTTGCAGTTCTGAATGAATATTATGACGTCTATGTAACACAGCCAGAGGATGCAAAATGGCGTCTGGACAATATGCATGAAACTTATTTACAGGATATGAACAGTAAATATGTTTATCCAAACGTATTCATGAGCATTGATGATACCAATAAAGTATCTCAGTATGATACAGATATCAAAAAATATGCAGAACAGAAGAAAGCAGACTGGATCCTGAATGGCGGAATTGAAAAAGAGTGGGATTTTTATCTGAAGAAAATGGAACAGTATGGACTTTCTGATTATATTTCAATTAAACAGAAATACTTTGATGAGTATCAGAAGTCGTTGAGTGAAGAAAAATAACGATACAAACAACAGGAGAATTTTCATGAGTGAGATGTTAGAAAAGGCTAGAAAATATGAAGCTGAACAGGGGCTGCAGATAAAAGCAGAGGATCGACCGGCTTTTCATGTGAGTCCATATGTTGGATGGATGAATGATCCAAATGGTTTTTCCTGCTATCAGGGAGAGTATCATTTGTTTTACCAGTATAATCCATATGATACACATTGGAACAGTATGCACTGGGGCCATGTGGTAAGTAAAGATCTGCTTCACTGGGAATATCTTCCGGCAGCTCTGGCACCGGATGAAGATTATGATAAGATAGGATGTTTTTCAGGAAGTGCAATAGAACTGGACGACGGCAGACAGCTGCTGATTTATACTGCTGTAGATCAGGAGACGCTTGAAGATGGAACGGCAAGGGATATTCAGACACAGGCAGTGGCTGTTGGAGATGGAAAAAATTATAAGAAATATGAAAAGAATCCGGTTCTGACAGCTAAAGACTTGCCGGAAGGTGCAAGTAAAGTGGATTTCCGGGATCCAAAGATCTGGAAAGAAAAAGATGGGTACTTCTATTGTGTGATCGGAAGCCGTCCGGCAGATGGAAGTGGACAGATTCTTCTTTATAAAAGTGCAGATGGATTTGAATGGGAATTTGTCAGTGTACTGGCAGAAAATAAAAAACGTTATGGAAAGATGTGGGAGTGTCCGGACTTTTTCGAATTAGATGGAAAACATGTTCTTCTGACAAGTCCACAGGACATGTTGCCGGAAGGACTGGAGTTCCATAATGGAAATGGGACCTTATGTATCATCGGAGAGATGGATCCGGAGACACATACCTTAAAAGAAGAGACAGTACAAAGCGTCGATTATGGAATGGATTATTATGCAATGCAGACTTTGCTTGCACCGGATGGCCGTAGAATTATGATTGCCTGGATGCAGAACTGGGATACGACTGCTCATCGTTGTAATGACTCAAAATGGTTTGCGCAAATGAGTCTGCCGAGAGAAGTGTCTGTCAAAAACGGAAGACTTTATCAGACTCCGATCAAAGAACTCGATGCAATGCGTAAAGACAGAGTTGAGTACAACGATGTAGTAATAGATAATGATGCGATCACATTAGACAAAATCGAAGGACGAACTATAGATATGGAACTTGTGATACGTCCGGAAGATAAAGAAAATGTGTATAAGAAATTTGTATTACGTTTTGCACAAAATGAGAAGTTTTATACAGAATTAAGTTTCCGCCCGGATGAGTCTGTCCTGAAAATTGACAGAAAATTTTCAGGAACCGAACGAGCATTAGTTCATCAGAGAAGGTGTCTGGTAAATGGCGATGCCAATGAATTAAAGCTTCGTGTGATCTTGGATAGATTCAGTGCTGAAATATTTATTAATGACGGTGAGCAGGTTATGTCTGCTGTTATATTTACAGAACAAGAGGCAAAAGGAATTTCATTCTTTGCTGAAGGTGCAGCTAAAATCGATATAGTGAAATACAATCTGGTTTAGGACAAAAATTATATTGAAATTGAAGATGCATGGATAATGATAGGGGATTCCTGAAACGGGAATCCCTTTTGCATATAGGAGCATAGTATCAATGATAGAAGAAATGTCGTTTTTTGCGGCAGAATGGAGAATATGATGAAAAAATATGATGTAGTGGCACTTGGAGAATTGTTAATTGATTTTACAGAAAATGGAAAAAGTAATCAGGGAAACCCACTTTTTGAGGCAAATCCAGGAGGCGCACCCTGCAATGTACTTGCAATGCTGACGAAACTAGGACATAAGACGGCATTCATCGGAAAAGTAGGTGAAGACTTTTTCGGAGAACAGCTGAGAGATGTGATAACAGAAGTAGGGATTGATGCAAAAGGATTATGTACAGACAAGGAAATCCATACAACACTGGCAATGGTGCATACTTATCCGGATGGAGACAGAGATTTCTCATTTTATCGAAATCCGGGAGCAGACATGATGTTGAATAAAACGGAAGTTCAGGCAGAACTTATTAAAGAAACAAAAATCTTCCATTTCGGAACATTGTCTATGACACATGAAGGAGTACGTGAAGCAACAAAAGAAGCAATCCGTATTGCAGAAGAGTCTGGTGCAGTTATTTCTTTTGATCCGAACTTACGTCCACCTCTTTGGAATTCTTTGGATGAGGCAAAGGAACAGGTATTATATGGATTAGCACACTGTCATATTCTGAAAATTTCAGATAATGAGATTCAGTGGCTGACAGGTGAAGAAGATTATACTGCCGGGGTAAACTGGATCAGAGAAAGATATCAGATTCAGTTGATTCTTGTATCTATGGGGAAAGAAGGAAGTCGTGCATACTATAACGGAACGATGGTAGAAGTAAAACCGTTCCTTCAGAAAAATACAATTGAGACAACAGGAGCAGGAGATACATTCTGTGGTTGTGTATTACATTATATTTGTGAACACGGAATGGAAGGTTTAGATGAAAATAAACTAAAGGAAATGTTGACTTTTGCAAATGCAGCAGCATCTGTGATCACAACAAGAAAAGGAGCATTGCGTGTAATGCCGACGAGGGATGAAATTCAGAAAACATGTGAAATGTGAAGATGACATTCTGAAACTTTCTGTTCCGAAGAAAGCACCGAAAGTCGTTGAAGAAAAAGATGGTTATATCGCAATTGAAGGTTAACTTCCATTGCTTATTCTCCCCATATATAGCCGGGATCCGAAAGGATCCCGGCCTTTTTGTGTGAAGAATTATGACTGGACCAGTTCTCTGTCTTTGCCGATAAAGAAAAGGGCAATTGTATCAGGACCGACATGACTTCCGGTGCAGAAGTCGTAAGATGTGTTGATAAAATCACGTATGTTGATTTTTTCTCTTATTTTATCCATGATATAAAGAGAATCTTCGTAAGCGTCGGCATGTGCAATATCGATGATCTGTTCTTCAGGTTTTATAATATTATCACAAACCAGATTGATCAGAGTATTCAGGGCTGCTTTACGTCCACGGACATTTTTATAAGTTACAATATAGCCATCTTTGTTTCCTCTGAGAATAGGCTTGATTTTGAGAACATTTCCGATAGTGGCTATTAATGTGACAAATTGTAACACCAAATTTAAAACATTTCAATAGCTTATGCTGACCAGAATCACGTACCAAATCTTTACGTGCGTTCGACTTGAATTTATACTAAAATAAGAGAATAAATAAGAATCAGGAGCAATAAGAAATGAACCAGAAAGATTTTAAAAACAAAAGTGAGATGCAGATATTCCTGTCATATTTTAGACCACACAGGAAGCTGTTTTTGCTGGATATGGTATGTGCTCTGGCAATAGCAGTAATAGATCTGGCATTTCCGTTTATTTCTAGGTGGTGTATGTACAAGCTGCTGCCGGATAATGCGTGGAGGACATTCTGGACGGTAATGGTCGTTGTGTTCTGTGCGTATATCCTGCGGTCAGTTTTTACCTATATTATTACTTACTGGGGACATAGCTGGAAAAGATGTTGTGGAAGTTTATTATAACCCGCCATATACCAATGGAGGAATTGAGAAATCAACGGCAAATCTTATTGGATATGAGAAAACAAATGAATTGAAACCAGGTGAATCACAGACGGTAACAATTTCTTTTACAGCTGAGGACATGGCTTCTTATGATTACCTGGAAAATGGATGCTACGTGCTGGAAGCAGGAGATTATGAGATCAGTATCAACAGCGATTCTCATAATGTGATCGATTCTGTTACTTATACAGTAGATGAAGATATTGTTTATGATGAGGCAAATCCACGTTCGACAGACTTGACTGCTGCTGTAAATCAATTCGGTTATGCAGACGGACATCTTACCTATTTATCACGTAAAGATGGCTTCAAGAGTTATGATGAAACAACAGCTGCACCTGCGAGCACGTCTATGCCGGAGGATTTAAAAGAGGGATTTATTGTAACTTCCAACTATGAAATGCCGGAAATTCCAGATGCCGAAATGCCTGTGACTGGTGCGGATAATGGAATGAAACTGACGGAGCTTCGCGGTGCAGATTAAGATGATGAGCGTTGGGAAACACTTCTGGATCAGCTTATAATTGATGAGATGCAGAATATGATCGCCCATGCCGGATTCCAGACTGCAGAAGCAAAAAGCGTTGAAAAAGTTGCTACTGTTGACTGCGATGGACCATCCGCTGTGAGCAATAACTTTACAGGTGCAGGTTCTGTAGGATTCCCGTCAAATGTTATGATCGCCTGCACATGGAATAAGGATTTAGCTCATACATACGGATATGATATGGGAAAAATGGCTACAGAACTTGGTTGCTCTGGATGGTATGCACCATCTATGAACCTTCATAGAAGTGCATTTGGTGGGCGTACATATGAGTACCCGTCAGAGGACCCAATCATTGCAGGAACTATGTCTGCACAGGTTGTAAATGGTGCTGCTGAGAATGGTGTTTATGCATATATGAAACATTTTGCAATGAACGAGCAGGAGACAAACCGTTGGATTATGATCTGCACTTGGTCAAATGAACAGGCAATGCGTGAACTGTATTTGAAACCATTCGAAATCTGTGTAAAAAACAGCAATATTACAGCTACAATGTCTTCCTTTAACTACATTGGAAATGTGTGGGCTGGCGGAAATTACGAACTGCAGACAACGCTTCTCCGTGATGAATGGGGATTCAAAGGCTTTGTAGAAACCGACTATTTTGCTGGTGCATTTAACATGAATGCAGATCAGGTAATCGCAACTGGCGGTTCCTGCTGTTTGTCTACATTTGATGTAGGAACAAACTTTGTTACAGATACATCTGACCCATCCACAGTTCAGTATATGAGAACTGCCTGCAAGAACATTATGTATACTGTTGTGAACAGTAATGCATATGCTGGTGAAACATCTTTAACACTGGCATTGTGGATGAAAATCATGGTTGGTGTGGACGTGGCAGTAGCTGTTATCCTGATTCTTCTGGAAGTAGTTCTGGTGAAGAAATATAAGAAGAGAAAAAGTGTGTTAATTGTTGTTGAGTAATAGATAGTGATGAATTCATGAAGATGCAATGCTGTCTACATTCAACGGAGAAGAGAACAATGTAGCCAATCCGGAGCATCCAACATCTGTACTTCAGATGAGAAATGCCTGCAAAAATGTCATGTATACAGTTGTAAGCAGCTGGGCTTATGATGGAGAACACGAAGAAACAGGTATGGAAAACTGGAAAAAAGCAGGAATTGGTATCGACATTGTAATAGCACTTTTCATGGCAGGAATGGAAGTACTGGTAATCAGAGGATATAAGAAAAGAAAGAATGCTGAATAAGGATGAAAGTGGGATGGAAAACAGTTATGAAACAGCAAAAATTGGTTGAAAAGATGACAATAGAAGAAAAGGCAGCGTTCCTCAGTGGAAAAACTGTCTGGCAGACCAGAGAAATTGACAGGCTTTCCATCCC
>OOCW01001620.1_pt1 | contig 15170 bp, 11 predicted proteins | sample 1671201 | NCBI WGS metagenome assembly OOCW01 (sample SAMN06348132, study PRJEB24527) | human gut metagenome | biome: human gut; feature: ankylosing spondylitis patient; material: feces | host: Homo sapiens | place: China | collected 2015-10
AAAAATTGTTCATATTTTTTAATATGTTATATAGTTAGTTATTCAAGGAAAAAAATATACAAAGAAAGCAAAATTACTATATTTACACTAATTTTGGCAACGAGTATATTTAGTTCTTTGATTAATATAATATCGTCTATGATTATATATAGTAGTTTTACTATATCAAAGTTAATTATTAGAGGTATAGTTATAATACCAATTTTAAATAGTGTAATGGCCTTAATATTATATAGGGTATTTGATAAATCTATATTAAAACTTAAAGAAGATTAGTTGGTGATTCAATGGATGGAAAAAGAATTAATGAAAGATGTAAAATAATAAAAAATCTATTTATTTTCGCCTTTGCAGCTATAATAATAAAAATATTATATATGAATATAGTAAAATACGATTATTATACAGATTTAGCTGATAATAAAACATATAAGGAAGTTACTATAAAAGCAGCTAGAGGAGAAATTAGAGATAGATATGGAAGACTTTTAGCAGGAAATGAGAATCAATTTACAGTTCAACTATCTATAAATGAGTTTACTAAGAGTGATACAAAAGAAGATAAATCTCAAGGTAATAATATTTGTTTAAAAATAATTAATTTATTAGAAAAGAACGGTGAAAAATATATAGATAACTTTCCTATAGTTATAGAAAATGGAAATTATTATTATACTTATGACGAAAATATAAAACAATATAAGGATAATAATGATATACCGCAGGATTTAAATGCTAAGGAAACATTTTATTATATAGTAGATCGATTAATAGCAGATGGAAAATTATCTGAAGAAGATAGAAATTTAAAAGTAGCTGATTTACAAAAGAAAGTAAATACAGCAGGATATTATCCACCAATATTAGTATCAACTTTTACATTTACTGAGGAAAGAGAAAAAAATGACTGGCTTGAAGGGTATAAGGTAGAAAAAAATAACTCTAGTGCCAAAGAGGCATTTAAAGCAATTAGAGATTATTATCTTATAGATAAAAATCTAAGTGATGAAGAAGCTAGAAAAATCCTTGTGGTTAGAAATCTAATTAAATCTCAAGGTTATACGAAGTATAAACCTGTTACAATAGCATCAGATGTTAGTGAAAAAACAATAGCTCAAGTTGAAGAAAATGCTTTGGAACTAACGGGGATTAGTATATCTAATGAACCAGTAAGAAGTTATCCTAATGGAAATTTAGCAGCCCATATACTAGGATATATAGGTAAAATACCATCTACAAAAGAATCTGAATACTTAAATAATGAAGAAATAAAATATTCTAAAAATGATATGGTAGGACTTGCTGGTGTGGAAAACTCTCAGGAGAGTAAGCTTCATGGAACAGATGGATATAAAAAAGTTAAGGTGGATGCTGTAGGTAATATAACGGATGAACTTGAAGTAGTAGAACCGATTTCAGGTGATACAGTATATCTTACTTTAGATAAAGACTTACAAGAAGTAACAGAAAGTGCTTTAGAAAGAGCAATAAAAGCTGCTCGTGAGGGTGGAGCTTATGAAAGTGATTATGGGAATGTTGCTGTAAGTGGTGGAGCCCATAATGCAAAATCTGGAGCAGCTATAGTTGTGGATGTTAATAGTGGAGAAGTTTTAGCTTCTGCATCATATCCTTCTTATGATCCAAATTTATTTGTATCTGGGATATCTTATGAAGATTATAAAGATTTACAGCCTAAAAACCCAAATGATTTGCTTGCTCCAGCACCACTTTTAAATTTAGTAACTCAAGGTGTGTTCCAACCAGGTTCAACATTTAAAATGATTACAGGTATGGCTGCATTGGAGCATGGTCTAAATCCAGAATATAGTATAAATGACCCTGGTGTTATTTGGATGGGTAAAAAATCTTATGGTGATGCTGTATGGAATAAAAATAAATCAAATCACGGTGTAACAAATCTTTATAAAGCCTTACAAGAATCTTGTAATATTTACTTCTATACCATAGGTACTGGAGAAAATAGAGTTGGAGGGGCAGACCCTAATGCAAAAATTGGACCAGAAGAAGTAATGGAATATGCTAGATTATTCGGTTTAGATGAGCGTACAGGATTATATGAAGATTTAGGTGGTCAGGAGAGTAAAGGAACTGTACCTAGTGAAGAAGATAAAATAGAATCTACAAAGTCAATGTTAAAAACATATTTAAATAAAGTTATGAAAAATAGCTTTATAGATATAACAAAGGATAAAAATCCTGATGAGTTTGCTGATAGAGTTCAGCAAATAGCAAACTGGTGTGATGAAGAAGTGACTCCAGGTAAAGCAGAAGTTTTATTAAGACTTGAAAAGTTAAAAGTAAAAGAAGATGATTTAGAAACTTTAGCAGATCAAATTGTTTATACTTACTTAAACTTCTCAAAATGGACTGTATCAGATGCTTTTAACTTATCTATTGGACAGGGAGAGAATGCTTATACTCCAGCCCAAGTAGTTAGATATATTTCTGCCATAGCAAATGGTGGAACATTAAATCAGCTTTATGTTGTACAAAAATCCATATCTGCTGATTATAGTGAAATTAATGTTAAGAAAACAGAATCTAAAAAGATAGATTTCGTGGATAATAATAACTTAAAAGACTTAATCATAGGAATGAAAAGAGTTGTAACTGAAGGTACTGCTAAAAAAGTATTAGGAGACCTTGGAGTGTCGGTTGCAGCTAAAACTGGTACAGCACAAAAAAGTACAAAAATTCCTACAGATAATGAATACGAATATCTAATGAGTCATTTGTCATCATACAATGTAGATAAAAAAGAAGTATTAGAAGTATATTATAGATTAAGAGCAGAGAGAGAAGAAGAATTAACAAAAGCAAAAATTGCAGAAATAAAAGAGCAAATAGCAAGTAAAGATGTGGATGATGAAACTAAAGAAGAGCTTAAAAAGCAGTTAAAAGATGGTGTATCAGAAAAGCTAGCTAATACTGATAGAATAAATGCAGCTTATTTGAGAAGAGCAATAAAAGAGCTTAATCATAAGATAACTGATGAAGAGATAGATAGATTTAAAGAAACTTATGGTGATTTTGCTTGGGCAGTTTCATTTGCACCAGCAGATAATCCAGAAATAGCAATATGTGTTATGATACCACAAGGTAATACAAGTACCTATGCTCTTTTACCAATGAAAGATATAATAGGTCATTATATGGGATTAAGTGGTAAGTCCTCTAATACTACAACCAATAATATGACAGATGAAGAGGATAATAATAATTTAGAAGAAGATATCATAAATTTTTCGACACAATTAAAAAAATAAAAGGTGATTAAGATATTTATGAAGAATATAGTAAATAAATTAATATCACTCTGGAGGTTGTTATGTCTTTTAGGAAAAATTCCACAGAAGAGCTTATAGAGTTTAAAGGAAATAAAAAAGGGCTTATTATAAATATAAAAAAAGTTGCTCCCTTTGAACACGTAAAAGCATGTCTAATAGATAGATTAGAAGAAAATGTTGGCTTTTTTAACGGAGCTAAAATATATCAAATAAATTGTGATTATTTAAATGATGTTCAAATGATGATGCTTGAAGATGCTATCACATCTAAATTTGATATAGAAATTGTTGAAGATGATAAAGAAACCTATATTAACACTTTTGAAACAAAGTATGTGGATACTATGAGATCTGGGGAGAATGTAGTCTTTGATGGAGATGTTGTAGTTATGAGTGATATGAACCCGGGATCACAAGTTAGTTCCACTAGGAATGTTGTTATTATGGGGAATATTAATTCTGGAGCAAAAGTAGTTGCTAATGGAAATATTGTAGTAATGGGTGAAGTACGAGGATTTGTTCATGCAGGAGCTAAAGGAAACAATTTTGCTTATGTCATAGCAAATAGATTATGTCCAAAAATATTACAAATAGCAGATAATATTGCAGAGGCACCAGATGATGATTTTGAAGAATACAAAGATGATAAGAAAATCATTCCTGAGATAGCCTTTGTAAGTAAAGACAGAATAGTTATTGAAAGCTTTTTACCTAAAACTTTAAAAAACAAGGAAATATATAGGGGGTAGTAGAATGAGCGAAGTCATAGTTATAACTTCAGGTAAAGGTGGAGTTGGTAAAACAACAACTGTAGCTAACTTAGGTACGGCACTTAGTTTAGAAAATAAAAAAACTGTTGTAGTGGATGCAGATATAGGACTTAGAAATTTAGATGTTGTTATGGGTCTAGAAAATAGAATAGTTTATGATATAGTAGATGTTGTTGAAGGAACTTGTAAATTAAAACAAGCATTAATAAAAGATAAGAGATTTGAAAATCTATATTTATTACCAGCAGCACAAACAAGAGATAAAAACGCTGTATCTGTAGAACAAATGGCGCAGTTATGTGAAAAATTAAAGGAAAGCTTTGATTATATATTAATAGATTGTCCAGCTGGAATAGAGCAAGGATTTAAAAATGCAATATCAGGTGCCAATAGAGCTATTGTTGTTACTAACCCTGAAGTTTCTGCAGTTAGAGATGCAGATAGAATAATTGGGTTATTAGAGGCTAATGAAATAGGTGACATTAAATTAGTAATTAATAGAATAAGACAAGATATGGTTAAACGAGGAGATATGATGGATAAACAAGATATAGTTGAGATATTGGCTATAGATTTAATTGGTATAGTTCCAGATGATGAGAGTATAATCATATCAACAAATAAAGGTGAGCCAGCAATACTTGATAGTAAATCGAGTGCAGGTAAAGCTTATAGAAATATTGCCCAAAGAATACTTGGCAATAATATTCCTATTATGGAAATAGAGCAAGAAACTAACTTCTTTGGAAGAATCAAAAAAATGTTTGGCGTAGCTAAATAGAATAGGGGGATATTCATGTTTGATCTTTTTAAGGCTTTTTCAAGTGAAAATAAGACTAGCAAAAATGTAGCAAAGGAAAGGTTAAAACTAGTTCTTGTACATGACAGAGTAGACTGTTCTCCACAACTTTTAAATATGATTAAAGATGATATATTAAAAGTGATTTCTAATTACGCTGAAATAGAAGAAGATGGTCTAGAGATAAAAATGTCAAAAACTAGAAGTGAGAATGGTAATGGACCTATATCTGCCTTAGTTGCAAATATACCACTTAGAAATTTAAAGGACAGAAATATATAAATTAGTCTTGAATAAGGGGGGATATACTTAAGGTATATTCCCCTAAAGTTTGTCTCTATAGTAGAAAGACGGTGATAAATTGGTTAAATATAAAAATAATTTAAAATTATTAAAGCAGTTAGATTGGAAATTAATAGCTACACTTTTAATAATATTTGCTTATGGTATTATTATACTGAGTAGTGCTACTCATGCAAATCAAACTGGGAATTATTCTAGATTAATAAAACAAACTTTAGCTTTTGTTTTAGGTTTAGGGTTGATTGCGCTCATATTATTATTTGACTATAATGTTATAGGAAAGTACTACAAAGAATTATATATAGTAAGTGTAGTGCTGTTAGTAATTGTTTTAATTCCGGGTATTGGTAAAAACAGAGGTGGAGCTATGTCTACACTGTCATTTGGTCCACTTGACTTACAAACGGCTGAAATAGTTAAGTTAACTTTTATTTTAAGTTATGCAAAGATTGTAGAACTAAAAAAAGGAAGGCTAGATAATGTAAAAGATATTATAAGGCTGTTAATGTATGCTGCTCCTATAATAGGGCTGTTAATTGCTCAGCCAGACTTAGGGACAGCTATAGTATTTTGTTGTATAATTGCAGGTATAATATTTACTGCAGGAATTGATTATAAAATATTAAGAAAAGCTATAGTAGTATGTGTTGTAGCTCTTCCTTTAGTATATCTAAGTATAGATGAATATCAACAAAATAGAATACTTGGATTTTTACATCCAGAAGATACAAGCATACAAGGAAACTATCAGGTTATGCAATCAAATATAGCCATAGGCTCTGGAGGACTTACTGGTAAAGGTCTATTTAAAGGAACGCAAAACCAAGAAGATTTCCTACCGATACAAGATAGTGATTTTATTTTTGCCGTTGTAGGAGAAGAGCTGGGAGTAATAGGAATGGTAGCTTTAATTGGCCTATATGCATACTTCTTATATAGGATGTTAGTAATAACATCAGAGTCTAAGGATGAATATGGAGCTTTGGTAGTAGTTGGTGTAGCTTCCATGTTTGCATATCAAATTATTCAAAATATTGGTATGACAGTATCTCTAATTCCTGTAACAGGAGTAACACTTCCGTTTTTAAGTTATGGAGGAAGTTCTGTGCTAACATCAATGGCAAACTTAGGATTGGTTTTAAATATTTGTATGAGAAGAAAAAAAATAAACTTTTAGATGAGATGAGGGTGTGTTATGGATATAAAAATGAATATAGCATTAGTTGCACATGATGAAATGAAAAATACTATGGTAGGTTTTTGTATTGCTTATGAAAATATACTAAAAAAATATGGGATTTATGCAACAGGAACTACTGGTAAAAGAATAATGGATGAAACAAGCTTAGAGATTAATAGATTGGCATCAGGCCCTTTAGGTGGAGATCAACAAATAGGCTCACTAATAGTTAATCAAGATATTGATTTAGTAATCTTTTTGAGAGACCCATTAACTTCACAAGCACATGAGCCAGATATACAGGCCTTAATTAGACTTTGTGATGTATATCATGTTCCAGTGGCAACTAATTTAGCTAGTGCGGAAATATTTATAAAGGCACTAGATAGGGGAGAATTCTCTTTTAGAGAAGTGAGAAAAACTAAAAGTCAAAGATCATAAAAATAAAAGGTTAATGTTATGAAGAATAAATCTTCAACATTAACCTTTTTTTATTTATTTAAGGTATTGTGCAAACTCTACACCATAATCGAAACATTCTTTGAATGTATCATTACTTGGGAAGAATTTCTTTTTAAGAGCTGGTTGAGGTACTTTAAATGACATAGATTTAAATAAGTTTTCAGCCATAGATATACCTTCTCCACTCCATCCATAAGAACCAAATACTCCGGCTATAGTACCTTTGTTAGCCATTGGATCTATTGATGAGAATAAATCCCACATTGGTTTAACCATAGTTTTATTTATTGTAGGAGAACCTACTAAAACTACTTTAGCATTTAAAACAGCTTTGTGCATTTCTTCAAATGATAATTTTTCTAAGTCATATAATTTAACTTTAACATCTTGAGATAGAGCACCTTGTTGTATTTTCTTAGCCATATCGAAAGTATTAGTGTATGCTGATAAGTAGAAGATGGCCATTTCACCTTTGTTAGTTTCTTCTAAAGCTTCTTTTGACCACTCTACATATCTTCCCACTTGTTCCATAGGTCTTTCAGATAATATTGGACCATGAGAAGTTAATATAGTATCGAAATCTAATCCTAACTCTACAACTTTATTAACTGCATCTAATACATATTTTGCATAAGGTTTAACTATACAATCATAGTATAATTTTGCTGAATCTAAATAACCTTCATCATCTATAGCTTTGCAATCATATTTTGAATAATGACATCCAAAAGCATCACAAGTTAATAAAACTTTGTCTTCAGGAACATAAGTAAACATTGTATCTGCCCAGTGTAAGAAAGGAGCTTGTACAAATTCAAGAGTTCTTTTTCCTATGTTTAATTTATCACCAGTTTTAACAGTTGTACATTTGAACTGTCTGTTAACCTGATCACCTAAATATAATTTAGCTGCATTAGTACATATTACTTCAACATCTGGATTGATATCTAATATATATTTTAAACAACCAGCATGATCTGGCTCAGTATGATGAACAACTACATAATCGATATCTTTAATATCCACTAGTTCTTCTAAATTACTTAAAAATTCATCTTTAAAACAATCCTTTACAGTATCAAATAAAACAACTTTCTCATCTTTTATTAAGTAAGAATTGTATGTTGTACCGTATTTTGTTTCCATTATAATGTCAAATATTTTTAAATCTTTATCTACTACACCAGTGTAGAATATACCTGGTTTAATTTCAAAAACACTGCTCATTATAAACCTCCTAAATATAAAAAATCATAACACAAATTATATATACCCAATGTGATTTGGAAATAAACTAAAAATATTGTTAAACTTATTATTTTAGTTATTTGTATTTTTTACTCAAAAATTATTAAAAAACTGAATTAAGTTAATAATACTACAATAATGAAATTTATATAAGTAAAGTAATTTTTAAAAAGTATAATGACGAATAATAAAACGATAATATAAGTATTAAAAGAATTATAAGTTAAAAATAAAGGCTAGAAGTTAATATTTAAAACTTCTAGCCCTATTGTATTTCCAAACTAAAATTTTCTATTTAACAGTTCTTGTAATACTCTTAGTTGAATATCCTGATTTAGACATCTTTATAGTTATAACTGTTTTTTTCTTTTGTTTTGGAATAGTAAGTGTATACTTTCCAGATGAATTTACTGTAGTTGATTTACCTATTTGTTTTCCTTTTACATAAGCTCTGATAGTAGCTCCTTTAGCCCCTGTACCAGTTATCTTAGTTGTAGTCGAATAAATAGTTGATTTTGCTGTTAAACTGCTTGAGAATTTCTTAAGCGCAGCTTTCGATACAATTTTTGTAGCTTGTTTTGAATAATATCCTGGTTTTAATGCTACTACTTTAACAGTAGTCCCTGCAGTTTGTTTGGCTATTTTTATTTTATATTTTCCAGTCGATGTAGAAGCAACACCTCTTGCCATTACACTTCCTTTTGAATTATAAACTCTTATGTCTGCTCCCTTTGATGCAGTTCCAGTTATATAGGTATCAGATGATTTTAAAGTATTTATTGTAGGTTTTTTCATGCTTGTTTTTAAGTTGTTTACAGCTTTAACAGCTTTTAGCGCATTTACCCTACCATAACCTGTATATACATCTTTTCCTTTTTTGCCTATATCATCTGCACTAGAATATAAAGCAGATTTTATATCATCTACAGATGCATTTGGACATTTAGATTTCATTAATGCTACAATACCACTTACTATAGGTGCAGCCATAGATGTTCCACTTTCATATCTATATTTATTTCCTGGGACTGTACTGTATATATCTACACCATAAGCAGAAATATCTTTTTTAGTTCCATAATTTGAATCATAAGCTTTTTGATTGCTTTTATCTATATTTATTACAGATATGCAAGCTTCAAAATCTGATGGATAAGATTTCATAGAACTACTTTCATTACCAGCGGCACAAACGGTTACTATACCTTTATCATAAGCTTCATTAATTGCTTTTTCTAATATAGAGTCATATTGTTTATCAATATCATCATAATCGTTATCATCTACAAGTCTTCCAAGACTCATATTTATTACTTTAGCACCATTTTTAACAGCATAGTTGTATCCTTTTATTATATCTGTTGTATAAGCCTCTGTATCAGAACCTTCTCCAAAAAATACATTTATAGCCATTAAATCTACCATATTATTTCCTATACCTGCAACTCCTATAGAGTTATTAGTAGATGCAGCTATTATTCCAGATACATGTGTACCATGATGCCAATGATCTCTTGTAAGTTCAGTATAGTTATTTTCAGCATCTACACCTAAATATAGGTTGTCCTTTATATCTTTATGGTTTACATCAAGTCCAGTGTCTATTACAGCAACTTTTACTTTTGAAGTTTTAAAATCTTTTAAATAATCCCATGCATCGTATATTTTTAGTTTTTCTAAGTAATACTGTCTGCTTGAATATTTATCATTAGTACTTGTTGTATTACTTGTCTTTGATGATTGTGATTTATAAACAAAGTTAGGTTGTACAGATTCTATAAAGTAATTATCTTCATAATTTTCTAATGCCTTATCTATAGTGTCGCTATTAGATATATCTATTACACCTATATCTCCATTTTGTAATTCTTTTATTTCTCCATCTAAGTTATTAGCCACATCTTCTTTTAAATTTTTATCTATATTGCTTTTAAATTCAACTATAACTTGACCTGATTTATAACCTAAATCACTATCGTCTTCACTTCTTTCTTGTGAAGCTTCTTTATAATCTTTTATTAGATTATTAGCTCTTGAATCGATAGTATTTTCAAAACTTGATATTTCATCTTTTTTATCTTCATCATAATAGTAGTTTAAAACTTCTTTTACTGCATATTCGAAATTGTCTTGGAGCTTATATTTATTAATTTGCTCAGCAGCGTAATCACCAGAAACGTCATTTAAATCGAATTTTTCATCTAATTGTTTAGATACTTTTTCCTTTTGACTGTTTTCTGATTTGATTTTTTGTTCTTCTCTATTTATAGAAGTTGCTTCTTCGGCATAAGAATAAATTGGCGCCAAGTTTGGTAAAACTAACGATAAAGATAAAAATAATGATAAACATTTTTTCCTCAATATCATAACCATCCCCCCATCATTATTAAATAATTATTTTAGTTTACATAAATAATTTATATTAAATTATATCACGAAAATAAAACAAATTTAATATATTTTGATTTAGATTTATAAAAAATTTAATTTTATATTTATTTTTAAATAAAGAAGGATTTCTATTATTTAAATCGAATTGTATAATAATATGTTTTTTTATAAAATACGAAATTGTGGTGATGAAAGACAATGAAAGAAAAGTTTTTAGAAAAATTAAAAGAAGCACTAATTACATATTCTTTTTCTACTAAAATTCCCCTTGTTTTATTGGATGAAAATGGAGAAACTGTGTATTCAGTTGGAAATGAGGAGCCTTTTTGTAAATTTTTTAAAGATTTTACAGGTGAAATGAATCCTTGTTCTCAAACTCATCTATATGCAGCTAAACAGTCAGAAAAATTAGGAGAAGCTTATACATTCTTCTGTCCTGCTGGTCTTATACACTACACAGTACCAGTTATAAAGAAAGGTATATTTAGAGGTTCTGTCTTGGCAGGCCCTATACTTATGGAGTTTTCTGACCAACTTATGATTTCTGAAATAATGCAGAAATTCAATATCGATTTAAAATATTTAGGAATGGTAGAATCAAAAATTAGAAGTATTCAAGTTATAGATCCTACTAGAGTTAGATATTTAGGAAATTTATTATTTATCGTTGCTTTCAGCCTTTTAGACGATGAAAAAAAAGAATTAGAAAATAGAAAGTTAATAGCAGCTCATCAATCCGATTTAAATGAGAAAATACAAGACATAAAGGATAATGATAATGTAGAATTTTACTCATATGAGACAGAAAAAGAATTATTGCTTAAAGTAAGAAATGGAGATATAATTGGAGCAAAAAATATATTAAATGATATGATAGGGCGTATTTTATTTGCATCAGGTGGCAATATAAACATAATTAAATCAAAGACATTAGAATTGTGTACATTATTATCTAGAGCCTCAATTGATGGCGGAGCCGACTCTAACACAATTATAGATTTAAACAGTAAATTTTTATACAAAATATCAAATATAAAAAATATCGAAGATTTATCTTATTGGGTTATACATATGCTAGATAGTTTTACTCAAAATGTATTTAATTTTAATGAATCAAAAAATCCTGTACTTATTCAAAAATGTATATCTTATATAAATGAACATTATAATGAAGACATTAACTTAGAAACAGTAGCAAATATTGTCCATTTAAATCCTTCTTATTTCTCTAGTATATTTAAGAAGGAAGTTGGAGTTAGTTTTTCAAACTATTTAAATAAAATCCGTATAGAACAAAGTAAGCTTCTGCTTAAAAATACTGATTCCTCAATAGTTGAAATAGCCCTAGAAGTTGGTTTTGAAGACCAAAGCTACTTCTCAAAAGTATTTAAAAACTTAACGAAGATGACTCCAAAACAATACAGACAAAACGGATAAAGAGTGTGATAAATTATCACACTCTTTTTTAAAATGAAAATATGCAAACCATAGTGTTATCCTCACCACAGTTTGCATATTTAAGCAATTCAAAAAAAACTCAAAACTTTTGCACTTTTTAGAAAGATTTAAATCTTTCTAGGGATTATTTATAAATCAAATTTTCTTAGATAAAAAGTTTACCAGGCTCCTTATCCAAATTATATTTACAAATAAACCTTTAACTATCAACTTTTTTGGCATATGTAAGTTTATAATATTCCCATCTCTTTATCGGATTTTACCTACACATCCATATATATTTTTATGTTAAGTGAGGTTACCAAGCTCTACCTAACTACATATGGATACTTTTTAAATTTTTCATATTTTTAAGAAGATTACATATTTCAGTTAAATTAAGTAATTTGATATATAATAAATTTTAACTTTTTAAAAATATTCTTTTTATCAATCAAAAAGTTTTAATATATTCTTTTTATTCAATTTATAGCCTATAATACAAATTGCTCCGATATCTTCTTTATAATAATTTTCTTCTTGTATTTCATTTTCAACATAATCAAATTTATACCAATTCTGTTCACTATTTTGTAAGATACCTTTTCCCCTAACAATTTTTCCGTAAGTATCTTCATCTTCAAAACACTTAAATATAAGTTCTATATTATCATAATCAATTAACTTATGTGTTTTGAATTCTAACGTAGCAAAATGATATGGATTTCTAGTTTCTGCAGTTTCGTCTAGTTTGTTAAGCAACTTAAGCATATCATATTCTTGTATTTCATTTTCAATAGCGTTAACTAATTCTTGCCCACTTATATTATATATATCTTCATTTATAATATTTACGTTTATATTTATATTTTTAATATAAGAATAAATATCCTCTATATGTTTTATAGAAGCTCCTATATTTTTACTCAAAACAATAGTCTTTGATACTGCTATTTGATCATCCACAAACACTTTAGAATAAGAAGATACGAAGTCAAAACGTTTAACATCTAAAACAGAAATAATATTATTAACTTCAAATAAGCCTTTAAATTTAAAGTCATTACACGCTCTTAATATTTCGCTTAGTTTTGCAACGCCGGTAGGCTCCACAATTATTCTATTTGGAGAAAATTTATTTATTATATCCTCCATTGAAGATAGGAAATCCCCAGACGAACTACAGCAGATACATCCTGCTGTTATTTCCTCAACTTCAACACCAGTATTTTTTAATATATCAGTATCAATTCCTACTTTTCCAAATTCATTTTCTAAAACAACTATCTTTTCGTCTTTATATCCTTCAGTTACAAGTTTTTTTATAAGAGTAGTTTTGCCCGCTCCCAAAAATCCTGATACTATATCTAATTTTATTTTCATAGCCATACCACCCTTACTAAAAATTTAACCACCCTAATAATAGCACAATATATTTAGCGCCATAAAATATATATATAGTGAAACTGTCTCAAATTTCTTTGAGACAGTTCCTTATTGCAATTTAATAATTTAATTCTATATACTTTCAAGATTATCAGTTTTACCTTTTAAATTTATTTTAATTAGACTTTCAAATTTTATAAACCATATTCAGATGGTATAAATTTATCCATATCTAATTCGTCTTGCATGTCATCGTAGAATTCTAATTCATCATCAGCTATATCATCAATTTGATTTCCTATGATATCTAACCATTTCTTTTCTCTTTCTTCTACATAAACTTCACCACTATTAACAGCTTCAGTTATCTTATCAAGAGCAAGCTGTGCACCCATCTTAGTCATTTGGAATGAATTTTCAGCTTTAACTAATTCACTAGCTATATCATATACAACTTGTGGTTTTAATACGTAAGCTTGAGGATCAAGTGGAGCATCAGACTCAGCTAATAAATCTCTGAATTCTTTTCTAAATCCTTTCTTAGTAGCTGTATTCATAAGTCTTGTATCATATACTAATTGTTCTATAGATACAACTGGTGCCATTTCTGCTAATAATTTAACTTGTTGAACAGATTCATTAGACCATAAGTCTGTTACAGCAGCAGCTATATTACCTATTGGAGATAAGTGAGCACAAGCAGCTGATTTACCTTCACAAGATATTGGAGAACCTGTAATTGCTTTAAGATAAACACCTTCATAAGCACAGTCTTTAGATGGTCCTACAGCTCCTTCTTCGAAAGCAGCTAATGCTCTAGCTACTGTAGCAACTCTTACTACTGCTGCAAATACTTTAGGTATCATACCTCTTTCAGCAAGTACCATTGCAGTATTACCAAATCCACAAGAAGAGTCACCTGCTGGAAGTGATCCATTAGCTTTACAGATATCAGAAATGTTTTTCCATAAGAATTTCATATCTCTGCATCCACAAACACCAAGTGCAAATATAACTTGTTTAATATCAGCATTTACTAAAGCTTCGTCGTTTAATTCTTTACCACCAGTAGATTCAACTGAGATAAAATCAGCGCCAGCTTGTGAGCAACCAGCGAAGCTTTCTATCATAGCTTCCCAATACTTACCGCTTCTCATGATTGGAGGTCTATTCATTTCTCTTAAATCATTTGGAGTAGCTCTATAAGCAGATTTTAAACCATATTTAGCTTCATATTCTTTCATAGTATCAACTATAATCTTACTTACTTCAATACCCCATTTAGGGTTTTCAGTAAATTCAGGAAGAGTTTCATATTCGATAACTACTCCTGGAGCATATAATTCTCTAGCTCTATTTAATATACCATTAGTCATATCTTTATATATTTGATATGCATCTTTTATACTATCTTCATTAACTATCATTGATGGTAATGTGAAGTTTAATTCTGGATAAACATCTCCACCACCTATTACTAATCCACTTTTAGTTGTTACTGGTTTTTTACAAGAACCATAAACAAAATCATCAACTGAGTTGTATGCTAATTTATTAAATTTTATACTCATAATACGTTCCTCCTTATATATTTGCGTATTTACACTCGTTACTAAATTTTAACTTGTTTCAGATTGAATTTTTACTGTACTATTTTTTTTCTTGTAAGACTTTTTTAGCTACGTCTGCTGCAGCAGCTGCATCTGTAGTATAGTAGTCTGCATGTACTTGTTTAGCGTATTCTTCTGAAACTGGAGCACCACCTATCATGAATATATATTTATCTTTTATTCCTTTGTCTTCGAATGCTTTTATAGTAGTTTCGATTGAAGGCATTGTAGTTGTAAGTAAAGCTGATAAGCAAATTATATCTGCTCCTATTTCTT
>OOCW01001622.1_pt1 | contig 15146 bp, 10 predicted proteins | sample 1671201 | NCBI WGS metagenome assembly OOCW01 (sample SAMN06348132, study PRJEB24527) | human gut metagenome | biome: human gut; feature: ankylosing spondylitis patient; material: feces | host: Homo sapiens | place: China | collected 2015-10
GTAGAGCACTTGACTTTTAATCAAGTTGTCCGGGGTTCGAATCCCCGATGCCTCACTTTTTAATTGGATCAGATAAATTCCCGTTTGTTGCTCAAGGCAGCAGGCGGGAATTTTGTTTTATATCTGTGCGAATGTAGCACAGAGGATAGTGAGAGTACGGAGAAACTGCCGGTGGAAGATATTTATGAGGGATCAGAGGAATTAGGTCTGGCAGGATAAAAATGTACTGTGATCGAGCAGATCTCACTGTTTGTGGCAGTACGCATATTCGGGCCCCATATGCCGGCACCGGAAGTAACGATGTTGTGCATAGTCCCTTTTTTCAGGTAACCGCAGGAATTTTCCCAGATCAGGCCGGTGATGATGTTCAGAGGGAACAGCTGGCCGTCATGAGTATGACCGCAGAGATCAAGATCTGCGCCTGCGGCTGCCACTTCATCCAGCTGCCCGGGCTGATGATCCATAAAAATAATCGGGAGTGTTTTGTCAAGGCAGGCTGTAAGCTCGTCAGGATCCTTACGGGTGTCGGATATTTTTCGGCAGCGTGAAGGATCCTTACGGCCTGTCAGAGAAAACCGTTTATCTATGAGGACGGTTTCGTCATCGAGAAGCCGAATGTTGGCAGATTCCAGAAAATTCCGCATTCTGGGATCATCATAATCTTTTTTTGCATTGCGGAAGGTAAAACCGGCCAGAATCGGTTCGCTGAGATCATGGTTGCCCCAGCAGGCATAAACGCCGTATCTGGATTTCAGTGAACGGAGAATGGCCGCTGTTTTTTTCGGGTTTTTGATCCCCTCATATTCGTTATCAAAAATATCGCCGGCAATACAGATCAGATCTGGATTTTCGGCGTTGATCTTTTTTACAAGAAGCCCGGCATGTTTTTCTCCGATGCTGTAACCGAAATGAATGTCTGCGAGCAGGACGATCTTCAGAGAGTCCATTCCCTTCACCTGCTTGTCTATTTTCACATCATAAGTTTTTGTCTTAATATTCCACTGGTTAAAAATCCCATAGAGACTGACACCGATGATCAGAAGGGTGCAGACAGCGCCTGTGACTACGAAGGCTTTCCGGGAATACATCCAGGCCGGATGAAGCGTATGCTTCAGGATCAGTCTGCAGAGATCTGTAGTTACGATTACGATCAGGATGTAAAGAAATGTTCCCTGAAAATAATTTGCCGTATTTTTCAGGAAGCGATGGAGCGCAGGAGGCTTCCGGATGAGAAAACAGGTCAGAAGAGAAGTGGACAGAAAAATATAAACACCTGCAAAGCATGCCCGGAACGCAAAGGTCTGGAAAAAATGAGTGCAGGCAGCCATCCACAAAATCATCCAACGGACGATATAAATATTAATGAGAATATATAATGGTGCGAGAAAGATGGCAAGCATGGTGTGTGATACCTCCATTCGTGGAAAGCAATAAGCTGTGAGCAGGATTGATCGCTGCAGATACTTTTTGAAGTGATATATAGTATTTCCATAAATTACTGCAGCATGTTCGGAACAACTTTTTTTGATGCATTGATTCATGGAACTGCTATAGTATACAGCAAATAATAATTTTTGGCAAAAGAACATATATTAGGAAAAAGAACGCTTATGGTGTTTTTATGAAAAAATATGCGCTTCTTCGATATTGTCTGGTGTTTCTGGCAATTGTTCTTCCTTATTTTTCGGCGGCAGCCATTAATGGACCTGAGATGGTTCTGGCAGAGAGAGTGCCGGATATGGAAGAATATCTCCCGGTCATTGTTTTTTCGCAGATTTCCCCGGAAATGAAAAAAGAAACCATAAAAGCGCAGACTGTGATCGCACGGTCGAATATTCAAAGGTGGCTGGGCGAGGGGAAAAATCTCGCAGAGATCCTGAGGGAAAACGGAAATACAGAGGAAGTCTGGAGATATTTTTTTGCAGGAAAAAGGCAGATCTATGAGCAGACAGCAAAAGAGACGGGTGGGCAGGTACTTATATATGAAGGAAAAGTGAGACTGACTCCCTGGCATAAGAGAAGTGCAGGGAAAACCCGCAGCGGGGAAGAAGTTTTTCATGATGAGGCGTATACATATCTGAAATCGGCAGATAGCAGTGAGGACAAAAAATCTCCGGATCATATAAAAATCGTGGAAATTCCTGCGGGGCAGCTTTCCGGGGAGCTGAAGATCAAAAAGCGGGACAGCGCCGGTTATGTGACAGAGCTTACGATTGGGGAAATACTTTTGGAGGGAGAAAGCTTTGCAGCGGGAATGGGACTGGAATCAGCGAATTTCAGTTTGAAGAAAAAGGATGATATTTATTATCTGAGAGTGCGTGGCAGCGGTCATGGTGTGGGATTTTCCCAATTTGGTGGAAATGAGATGGCAAAAAACGGAAGCAGTGCAGAGGAGATCCTGAAAAGATATTTTCCGGAGATGGAGTTGAAAGCTGAGGATTAAAGAAGGTCAGGCATCAGAAGCAACGTCTGATAAAAAAATATTCAGAAAATGAATAGACAGCCATATTCTGGACACTCTATAGATATAGAAATGGTGACCGAAACGGCAGCAGCGGGAAAGAAAGATGTCCGTTTTACTGTTTTTTCTGTTACTGAAAATGAACATATCAGACAGAGGTGGAAAGAATATGAAAAGTAAAATCGTGAGAGGTATTATCAACGGAGGAGTTCTGGCAGCAGTAGCGGCACTTGGGATTACTGTTTATCAGTTTGGAACAAAGCCCATCGCAGAAAATCCCCAGGAGGAAAATTCTGCACAGGCAGAAGAGACCGGGCTGGAGGAGGAGCTTTCGGACGGGGAAAACGCAGAAGATGCTGCAGCTGCGGGAGATGGCTGGCAGGATGCAGCACAGGATGAGATTTCTGATGGAGAAAACGGAGATGAAGCAGGTCTGCCAGGAGTTTCAGAAACCGGAGCAGATGCAGACGGAGTGACCGGAAGCATCCGTGAGACTGCAGGAAGTGGTACAGCCGAAAATGCAGCGGCAGATGCAGATAATGGAAATGGTACGGAGGATTCTGCGGCAGCAGGTGCAGCAGGTGCTGGCAGAAGCCAGACAGAAGGCACTGGAAATACAGCAGATAATGCCGGAAATGCAGCGGCAGAGGGAGCGGTGAATAACGGAGCTGGAGCTTCCACAGATACCGCGGAGACCTCAGCTGTCGGAATTGCGGCACAGGTCTTGGATTTTACGGAGGATTCCATTATGGAATGGCCGGTCAGAGGAACAGTTCTAGTGGATTACAATATGGATGAAACCGTATATTATCCGACTTTGGATCAGTATCGTGTAAGCCCTGCCATTGCTTTGCAGGCAGTGGAGGATGCGCCGGTGTATGCGGCGGCAGATGGTCAGGTGCTTTCTGTTGTACAGGATGCCTGTACGGGAATGACTGTGACTATGGAGCTGGGAAATGGTTATCAGGCAGTATATGGGCAGCTGAAGGACCTTACTGTGGCAGAAGGTGACACAGTAAAGGAGGGTGAAGTGATCGGAAATATCAGTGCACCTACAAAATATTATTCTGTAGAAGGCCCGAATCTTTATTTTGCAATGAAAAAGGATGGCGTGCCGGTAGATCCGTTTGAATATCTGGAATGACAGGGAAAACCGAAAAACAGATCTATCGGGGAAATTTCTGGAAACAGAGGATACGGGATGGGAGGTATATGCATCCCGTATCCTCTGCCTTGTGAATCATGCTGCCGGTTACTGAGAACGGAGTGAGCAGTAACCAAAAATTTCCATTTATGTAGGAAAAGAATCTTTTTTACCGGAAAGAAACCGTGTATAATCTATATTATAAATATGCATACAAGGACAGATATAACAGGATAAAAGAAGAGGTACATAAGTTATGAACATTAATGAAATAGCCAGGCTTGCCGGAGTTTCCAGAGCTACGGTATCCAGATATCTGAATAATGGATATGTCAGCAGTGAAAAAAAAGAAGTCATCCGCAGGGTGATCCAGGAGACAGGATATCAGCCATCCTCCCAGGCACAGACACTGCGGACTAAAAAAACCAGTCTCATCGGTGTCATCCTTCCAAAGATCAATTCAGATACCATAAGCCGTGAGGTGGAAGGGATCAGTGATATTCTTACACGGAGAGGATATCAGCTTATCCTTGCTAATACCAATAATGATGTGGAAGAAGAGCTGAAATACCTTTCTCTGTTTAAAGAACGCCAGGTGGACGGAGTGGTTCTTATTGCTACCATGTTTACCAGAAAGCATAAACAGATGCTGAAGGATTATAAGGTGCCGATCGTGATCCTGGGACAGCATCTGGACGGATATCCATGTATTTATCAGGATGATCATAAAGCAGCTTTTCAGGTCACGGAGAAGCTGTCAGAGAAAGGAAAAAAGTTTGCCTATATCGGTGTTACAGATAAGGACGAGGCAGTTGGTGCCTGCCGGAAAAAGGGTTTTATGGATGCTATCCATAAAGCTAAGCTGGAGGTCGTGCCGGAGAGGATGAAGATAGGAAACTTTACCATGGATTCCGGTTATGAGATGGCGAAGGAGCTTTTTGAAGAGGAGCCTTCCATAGATTCTCTTGTGTGTGCTACGGATACTATGGCGGTGGGAGCCATGACTTATTTGAAGGAAATCGGGCTTCGCATTCCCGAGGATGTTCAGATCGCAGGGATTGGGGATGGAGTTCCGGGTAAGATCGTGGAACCGAAGCTGACAACGGTACATTTTTATTATAAGACCAGCGGAATGGAGGCAGCAGCCATGCTGGCTGATCTTATTGAGAACGATACCGGGATCAGCAAGGAAATAAAAATGGGATGTGAACTTGTGGAACGGGAATCTCACAGGTAACAGAGAATATCCTCGCAGACAGAGGAAGAAATTATAAGTTATTGTGGAACAGGAGCAGATCTTTTGGGAGAAAAAGACCTGCTTCTTTTTGTGCGTTCATGTGTTATGGCTGGGCAAACACAAAAAAATGCCAGATTTTTTCTGCGATGTCCTGACGGGTTTGCCTGTCTTGCATCTGTTCTTATAGAATATTTACAATTTTGAGCGAAGAAATTTGTGAGATGTTGCGGATTTACAAATAAGAATGCAGTGGTTATAATACAAGCAAGATATGAGAACGATTCCACATAAGAACGCAAGCAACAACATAAAACAAACCATTAAAAAGTGTTAAAATCATCAAAAAACTTAAAAAATGGAAAAATCATCGTTCCTTGTATGAATAGATATATGAAATCAATCTCATAAATAAATGAAAAATAATGGATCAGAGATAATAGATCCCGGGAAGCTGAAGAAAGAACAGACAGATCTAATCCGAAGAAAGGGAAAGAAGAAAGAGATGACTGTCCGGGAACAGTAGCAGAAAAGGAGGAAGGACATGGATTACAGAAATACAGCACAGGAAATCTATGATCATGTAGGAAAGAAAGAAAACATCATTTCCGCGGCGCACTGTGCAACAAGGCTTCGTCTGGTCATTGCGGATAATGACAAGGCGGATAAGGAATATGTGGAGAATATCGACGGTGTGAAGGGGGTGTTTTTCGCACAGGGACAGATGCAGATCATCCTGGGAACAGGAGTTGTAAACAAGGTTTATGATGAATTTATCCAGATCGCCGGAATATCAGAGAGCAGTAAGGATGAACTTAAGAAGGTGGCAGCATCCAAGGCCAATCCGGTACAGAGGCTGATCAAGACACTGGGAGATATTTTTGTCCCGATCATCCCGGCTATCGTAGCCAGCGGATTCCTGATGGGAATCATGGAAGCCCTGAACTTCATGGTAAACAACGGCTTTCTGAATATTAACACAAACGGTTCCATTTATGTATTTGCACAGCTTTTCAGCAACACAGCGTATACATTTCTGCCGATCCTTATCGCTTACAGTGGTGCGAAGGTATTCGGTGCCAACCCTTATCTGGGTGCGGTTATCGGTATGATCATGATTCATCCAAATCTGCAGAATGCCTGGACTGTTGCAACAGAGGGTGTGCAGGCAACGCAGAAGGTATGGTTTGGACTTTACTCCATTGACATGGTGGGATATCAGGGACATGTGATCCCGGTTATCATTGCAGTATGGGTACTGGCACAGATCGAGAAAAGACTTCATAAGGTCGTACCTGCAATGTTCGATCTTTTTGTAACACCACTTGTCAGTGTTTTTGTAACCGGTTATCTTACACTTTCCATTATTGGACCGATTTTCGTAGCTGTTGAGAACGGACTTCTGGATGGAATCCAGTGGCTGATCGCACTGCCATTTGGAATCGGAAGCTTTATCATGGGTGCCTTTTATGCACCGACTGTTGTTGCTGGTGTTCATCACATGTACACCATCATTGACCTTGGACAGCTGGCCAAATTCGGCGTTACCTACTGGCTGCCACTTGCATCTGCAGCTAACGTTGCACAGGGTGGTGCAGCTCTTGCTGTAGGCCTGAAATCCAGAAATCAGAAGATCAAATCCATGGCTGTTCCTTCTGCTTTAAGCGCATGCATGGGAATCACAGAGCCGGCAATCTTCGGTGTAAACCTCCGCTTCGGAAAGCCGTTTATCATGGGCTGCCTGGGTGGTGCATGCGGAGCACTTTTTGCCTCCATCACCAGTCTTGGTGCCACAGGAACAGGTGTTACCGGTATCTTTGGAATACTGCTGTGCCTGAATAATCCAGTTGGTTATATCCTGATGTTTGTCATCGCATTCGGTGTGGCTTTTGTGCTTACCTGGATGTTCGGATATAAGGATGAGGTACAGGAAACAGCTGAAAAAAATATTGAAGCAGAGAAAAAATCAGATGCTCCGGCAGAAATTGCCCGGAAGGAAACTTCAGAGACAGGCGTACAGACCCTCTACAGCCCGCTTGAGGGAATTGCGATCCCGCTTTCAAAAGTAAAGGATGCAACCTTTGCATCCGAAGTCCTTGGAAAGGGTGTGGCAGTGATTCCGTCCAAAGGTGAAGTAAAAGCACCCTGTGATGCTACGGTTTCTACAATTTTTGACACAAAGCATGCCATCGGGCTTGCGACAGAAAGTGGTCTGGAGCTGCTGATCCATATCGGCGTTGACACCGTTGAGCTTGGCGGTAAATTCTACACCGCTCATGTAAAGGACGGTGACGTGGTCAAAAAAGGCCAGACACTGATCACCTTTGATATGGATGCTATTAAGGCAGCCGGCTATGATGTGACCACACCGCTGATCGTAACCAATACCGATGATTATGAAGAAGTAAAAATGCTTGCAGAAGGAACAGTAAATAATGGTTCTGAAGTACTGGAGGTTAAATAAATGAGTTCTTTGACCAAAGTCCTTGCGGAGGAAGTTCGAAAAATCGAGGAAACGGCAGCAGTTGCCAGGACGATGCAGACAAACCGTCTGACCCATCATCTGATGCCGCCTGTGGGATGGCTCAATGACCCGAACGGATTATGCTGGTACAAGGGAAGATATCACGTGTTCTTCCAGTATTCTCCGTTTGAGGCCAACGGTGGACTGAAATTCTGGGGACATTACTCCAGTGAAGATATGATCAGCTGGAGATATGAAGGGGTTCCGCTTCTGCCGGACAGCATTTATGACTGTCATGGTGTTTACTCAGGCTCTGCCATTGCGGAGAAAGATAAGCTTCATCTTTTCTACACAGGAAATATCAAGATGGATGGAGATTATGATTATATTAATAATGGAAGGCAGTCCAGCACTCTTCATGTGGAGAGTGCGGACGGCCTTCATTTCGGAACAAAGGAAGTTGCGGTTTCCTGTGAGGATTATCCGGAGAATTACACCTGCCACATTCGTGACCCGAAGGTCTGGAAGGAAGGTGAAGAGTACCGGATGATCCTTGGCGGCCGTCAGAAAAGCGACCAGGGTGCCGTACTTTTTTACAACTCCGAAGATCTGAAAAACTGGAAATTTGACTGTGAGCTTACTACGGAGAAGGCATTCGGATACATGTGGGAGTGCCCTGATTTTTTTACTCTTGAGGGACAGGAAGTGCTTTCGGTATCTCCCCAGGGACTGACCAGAGAAGAATTCCGTTTTCAGAACATCTATCAGTCGGGATACTTTATCCTGAAAGATGGAAAGCCGGAGGAAAAAGCTTTCCGGGAATGGGATCACGGCTTTGATTTCTATGCACCCCAGACATTCCAGGATGGAAAGGGCAGACGGATCCTGATCGGCTGGATGGGAATGCCGGATGCAGATGAGGAATATGTGAATCCTACAGCAGAGAGCGAAGGCTGGCAGCATTGCCTGACTGTTCCGCGAGAAGTTACGTATAAAAACGGAATGCTTTATCAGTATCCGGTGGAAGAACTGAACGGGCTGAGAAAGGCTGGCGTTTCTATCAGCGGTTCCGACGTGGAGATTCCGGTAAATGGACCGTTTGATCTGGATGTTCAGGTAAGGGGGGATCAGGGCAAGGTAAGCCTTGGGGAAAACCTCTTCCTGGAGTATCAGGACGGAGATGTGATCTTAACTCTCTCCGAGAAGGCCGGTGCCGGGCGAAAGGTACGTAAGGCGCATGTTCCGTCCGGTAGGATCGAAAGCATCAGAGCTCTTGTTGATACTACAGCTGTGGAAATCTATGTGAATGGCGGAGAGGTTGTTTTCTCTTCCAGATATTATCCGGAAACGCAGGAGCAGGCTGTGAAGGTGGAGACTGCGGAGGCTGATGGAAGGCTTTATGCGTTGAAGAATTATGTGATGGAGTAGGCTGGGCTCATTGATCGGGAAATACAGCAAAATCAGAATACGGATACCTATAGAGCAGCTATTAAGTGAATTCCATATTCACAGAAATAAGAAATAACCGTATAATAAAGCAGGTGGGAAAATCCGCAGCCGGAATCCCGACCTGCTTTATTTTTTGATGTAAGTGAAATACATGAATTGTGCCGGCTGCTTGAGAATAGAAAGACGGCTGCTGAAGAAATGCTGGTGGCTGTCTTTACATAGAAAGAATGCGGCCGACTGGATGTTTGTTTTACAGGAGAGGAAATATCACGGAAGACAGATCACACTGTCCAGAAAAGTGTTCAGATATTTGTTTTACAGGAAGGCAAATATCAGGGTTGATGTTACTGAAGATGTACTGGCATTTGGCATTGTATTGCATAAATTTTTTACAGAAGAGGAGACTGCTATGAACTATACATACATCGTGCAGTGTGCAGACGGCACGCTCTACACCGGCTGGACAAACTGCCTTGCCAGGCGGATGAAAGCCCATAATGAAGGCAAAGCAGGCGCCAAATATACCCGGGCCAAAAGGCCGGTGAAGCTGGTGTATTACGAAGGCTTTGCCACAAAGGAGGAGGCCATGAGCCGGGAGTACCGGATCAAGCAGCTGACCAGGGAGAAGAAGCTGGAACTGATGAAGTTTTGAATGACGATAAAGGTCATAACCGGAAACTGATGGAAACCTGCAGGACCCTTGAAGACTATGCGGAATACACCTTCCGTGTGAGAGAATATGCAGCAGAGATGCCACTGGATGAAGCGGTAGAGCGGGCGAGCACAGAATGCATCAGCGAAGGAATCCTGGCAGATTTTTTGAGAAAAAACCGAGCGGAGGCGAAAAAAGTGAGTATATATGAGTACGATGAAGAACGGCATATGAGACAGACTCGTGAGGAAGGCATGGAAGAGGGGTATGCCAATGGGCTTAGTCAGGGAATTATCCAAACCGCAGTTAATATGCTGAAGCTCAAAGAATTTACGGATACTCAAATTCGAGAAGTTACAGGACTTGCTCAGGAGCAGTTGGATGAACTGAAGAAAAATATAAATAAAAATCAGATCGGCTAAAAGTTTATAGAGTAGTTCAATAAGAGCGAAAAGTTCTGCACGATACCAATACCAGAGCTTTTTGCTCTTTTTTTGTATATAAGGCAGATGAACAGCTGCAACAGAGGCAGAAAATGACGCTTTATGATAATAAAAATCAAATGTTTGGAATTGTGCGAATATTGTGAATATGGTAGAATGAACACAAAAATCAAAGAACTCAGTCAGCTGAGAAGAGGAAAGGAAAGAGGATGAAAAAGACAAAAGATTTTTGTCTCCGGCTTATGTGCTGTTTTCTGTTTCTGGGGTTATTTTGCGGAACAGATGTTTTTGCAGCAGTTCAGGAGGGTAAGCCAGGAGAAACATTTTCCGGGGAATATGCAGTTATCATTAACACAGATACCACAAATCCCGGAAATACAGGAACCTTGCAGTTTGACGGGACATCGGCACAGGCGGCGGACTCTGAAGCAGAAGATTATGCAGTCGTGCAGAGTGGAAGCAATGTATCGGCGCAGGCGGCAACAGAGGAAACTGCGGGAGAGGCAGCAGATGTGGGGCAGGTACAGAGTCTGGAGGATGATCAGCTGCAGTCATACATGCAGGATGACCAACCGATGCTGACTGCTGTACAGGCTGCGGCGACCACCTATCAGGTAGGTGAAAAAAAGTACATCTATAGAACTAACGGCCATGATACATATGGAAAAACATATGTCTGCATCGGAGTTGGAGAACACTGCTATGTGTGGATGGATGAGAACATGAAGGCAGATTACGATACTGCAGGGAAAACATCTCTGATCGCTGCGGATATGGCAGCTGTCTACGATGGTCAGCCTTACCGTATCCTTAACCAGCTTTGTGCAGGTAATTTTCCGGCACAGGATGGCTCCGGCAAGCTGTCGATCCTGCTGGAGTCTTTAAGCAGTGCCAGCGGTATGTATATGTATGATGAGGGGATCACAGCGATCCATATCAACACACCGTCAGCATCCTCTTATGTTTCGGGGGAAATGTCAAAGAGAAATGGCCTTCTTGTTCATGAGGGACAGCATGCAATCCTCTGGCTGAAAACCGGATTTATGAGTACCGGCAGATATTCGTGGCTGAATGAGGGGCTTGCAGTGGCTGTCATGGACTATCTCTGGGGAGGAACGGACAGCAGCGGCTGGCTGAATGGTATTGGAAGTAATACGGCCATCCGTTCAGGGGCTTCGCTGATCTACGAGAATTACCGGGATGACAATGCACAGGACTATGGAATGCCGTATCTTTTTGTAAGATATGTTATTGACCGGATGGCAGGAAGCTATCAGCCTATGGAAGTGCTTCCAAAGTTTTATACGATCGATGCTTCTTCTCTCAGCTGTGAGCAATATCTGGAGAAAGTAACCGGAGTTTCTTTTAAGGAGCTTATGGCGGATTTTTATACGGCAGTTGCAGCCGGTGAGAGCTCCGGTAAATACAGCTTTTACGGGGATACCATTGCTGCGGCAAAGGCAGCGACATTCCCGGTTTATGCAGGAGATAGCAATGAAAACCATACATTGCCGGCAGCATCGGCAATCCTGGTGAAGCTGTCGAACGGTAAGTTTACCGTTCCGACGGATGGCTCCGTAGGGATTGTTTATCGTATCATCGGAAGCAGAAGCTCTTCCCTTGCACCGGCAGAGGGAGATGGTACGTCTGCAAATCCATATAAGATATCTTCAATCGATGATCTTAATCTGATTCAGGCAAACCAGGGAGCATACTATCGTCTGACAAAAAATATCAGTACAGACGGAAGGACAAATTTTTCGGCATCGTATTTCAGTGGAACGCTGGACGGAGCCGGTTTCACAATAACCGGTCTCCAAAAGCCTCTGATCCAGCAGAATGCAGGAACGATAAAGGATCTGAATATTGTTGCGGATTTTGATTATGACAGTCATGATATCCATGGTGTTGTGGCACAGTATAATACCGGTAAGATCCAGGACTGCAAGGTAACCGGAACGGTAACAGGACATATGGGATCCACCAGTTCCATGAGCCATCCGGCTTTTGGCGGGATTGTCGGAGAGAATGAGGTGGCCGGTACTATCAGCGGCTGTTCGTCCGGAGTAAATATTTCCATATCCATGACAGCTACAGACAGCTATGTTGGTGGTATCGCAGGAGTAAACATTGGTACTATTGAAAAATGTGTTGCAGGAGGAAATCTTTCTGTCACACAGGCTAACGGAAATTCTTATCAGGTTTACCTTGGAGGCATTGCCGGCCGGATCGAACAGTTTGGAAACATGGGCGGATATGTGAAACAGTGTGCTTTTACAGGTACGCTTCACGTGACTGGCGGAACAGCAGTTACAGGTCAGATCTGTGCACAGGTAAATGCAAATGTACTCAATTCTGCTATCGGTCTGAACGGACATGTTTCGGAATGTTATGGTAAAAACGGCCAGGGAGCGCTCATCGGGACAAACACGGAACAGACGCTTACAACAGGCGGTGTTCTTACAGCAGAGCAGATGAAAAATCCGAACTCATATAAAGGCTGGAGCTTTGACGGAGACTGGCAGATTTCCAAGGATGGACTGCCGGAACGTGCAGATGCATCGGCGATCAGATCGCTTTCTGTTTCCGGTGTACCGACAAAATGTTACGTGGGAGAAGTTCCGGTGTACTGGGGAACGCTTATCGTTAATAATTCTACATCAGTAACGATCACGAAGGATATGATCACCGGATTTGAAAATTCGGAAATGGGGACCAGGGAACTGACGATCAATTATAAGGGAAAACAGACCAGCTGGTCGATGACAGTCGAAAAACCATCTGCCAGTGATATTACAAGTATTGTGCTTTCCGGGCATCCGAAGACGACATACAGTGAAAACCAGAAGTTTGATCCTTCAGGCGCCAGCTTTTTTGCCACAATAGGTGGACGTTATGTATATATTTACAGTGGCTTTTCCTATGATAAAACAGGTCCGCTGAAGTCTGCGGATACCTCCGTGATATTCAATTATTTTGGAAAAGAAATTCCGGTAAGAATTACGGTAACAGCCAGAAAAGCAACGAAGCTTTCCGTGCTTGCAGCACCGGCAAAAACTCAGTTTACAGTTGGGAATACGCTGGATCTGTCCGGTGTGAAACTGCAGATCACATATAATGATGGGACGCAGACTCCGATATTTAAAGCGGATGAGCTGGAGAAATATGGCGTTCATGTTGCTTTTGGAAAGAATGGATCTTTTACAACGGTTGCAGCAGATAAGGTTCTGGAAAGTGATGACAGCGGAAGTACGATCGTATTTTATGCGACGGATAAACTGCCGTCAGAGTATGGCTCGGTAGTTGCGGCGTCATCAACGATCACGGTGCGGAGTCCGCTGACTGTACCGGCACTGGATTTGTATGTCAGTGCAGGAAAAAGTGCGGCGCAGCATCCGTGCACAGATAATGTGACTGGTGGAAGTGGAACGTATGCGACTACAGTAATTGAGGAAAAGCTGCCGGCAGGATTGACACGCACGAATCTGCCCGGAGAAAAATATAATGCTTTTGGCTATACGGGTGTTGTTACGGCGTCAGCCGGAGATTACAGTTCACAGTATAAGATCAGCGATACAGAGACACAGGAGAGTATTCAGGTGACTGTGACGATCCATGTGGTTCCTTCTGATCAGGCTGCATTTTACAGTTTTGTGCTTAAGAAGGTGGAAAATCCTGGACTGAAGCAGGATGTTATCGGTGCGATCGGGGAGGATACGATCGTTCTTCGGGTGCCGAGGGGGACGAATGTTACAGAATTGAAGCCTTCGATTGACTATGGCTCAGGCATGGGAACTGAACTTCCCCAAGAATTCTGGAATAATACGAAGCATGATTTTACCAACCCGGTTGTATATACGCTTACAGCACCGGATGGGGTTACAAAGAAGTCTTATACGGTAAGTGTGGAATTTTATGATGATACTTCGGAGGAAGTACAGTCTGGTGATGAGATCCTTTCACCGGCTGATAATACGAAGATCAGCTGTAAGGACAGTGAGGCGGTTATCCTTAAAGGATGGGCCGGAGACAGTTCAAAAGAGATTTCACTTTTTAAATATGTGGTAAATGGAATCAGTTATACTACATCCGCGAATGCCACTACACAGACTATCCCGAATGCCAGGGCATATGAAGTGAAGATTTCCGGAAGCAGCTTGAAGGAAGGAAATAATACTCTGGAAATATGGGTGATGTATGCTGATAATTCGGGCACCGGAAGCGGTGGTACTTTAAAGAAACTCGGCACAAGAACCGTTGTTAAGGAAGGCCACAAAGCAGTAAAAGATGCGGCGGTAGCAGCAACTTGCGAAACAGCAGGAAAAACCGAAGGAAGCCACTGCAGCGTCTGCAACACGGTAATTAAGGCCCAGACCACAACAGCAGCGCTTGGACACAGTTGGGATAACGGAAAGGTAACAAAAGCAGCAACCTGCACCACAGCTGGAACGAAGACCTACACCTGCACCCGCTGCAAGAAAACACGCACAGAGACAATCGCAGCCACAGGCCACAAGGAAGTAAAAGACGCGGCGGTAGCAGCAACTTGCGAAACAGCAGGAAAAACCGAAGGAAGCCACTGCAGCGTCTGCAACACAGTAATAAAAGCCCAGACCATAACAGCAGCATTAGGCCACAGCTGGGATAACGGAAAAGTAACAAAAGCAGCGACCTGCACCACAGCCGGAACGAAGACCTACACCTGCACTCGCTGCAAAAAGACACGCACAGAGACGATCGCAGCCACAGGCCACAAGGCAGTGAAAGACGCAGCGGTAGCAGCCACTTGCGAAACCGCAGGAAAGACAGAAGGAAGCCACTGCAGCGTCTGCGGAACCGTACTCAAAGCTCAGACCACAACAGCAGCGCTTGGTCACAGCTGGGACGGTGGAAAGGTGACAAAAGCAGCGACCTGCACCACAACCGGAACAAAGACCTACACCTGTACCCGCTGCAAAAAGACACGCACAGAAACGATCGCAGCCACAGGTCATAAGGAAGTAAAAGACGCGGCGGTAGCAGCCACCTGTGAAACCGCAGGAAAGACCGAAGGAAGTCACTGCAGCGTCTGCGGAACCGTACTCAAAGCTCAGACCACAACAGCAGCGCTTGGTCACAGCTGGGACGGCGGAAAGGTAACAAAAGCAGCAACCTGCACCACAGCCGGAACGAAGACTTACACCTGCACCCGCTGCAAAAAGACACGCACAGAAACGATCGCAGCCACAGGCCACAAGGCAGTGAAAGACGAGGCGGTAGCAGCCACCTGTGAGACCGCAGGAAAGACAGAAGGAAGCCA
>OOCW01001631.1_pt1 | contig 15106 bp, 10 predicted proteins | sample 1671201 | NCBI WGS metagenome assembly OOCW01 (sample SAMN06348132, study PRJEB24527) | human gut metagenome | biome: human gut; feature: ankylosing spondylitis patient; material: feces | host: Homo sapiens | place: China | collected 2015-10
CGACCGCGTAACGGCCGAGATGAGTGAGGCAGAAAAGGCCAAGTACGGCGACATCGCTTCTGTCCACAACTGGAAAGTCAGCGACCATCAGGAGCCGACCTGCGGCAAGGACGGCTACATCGATTACATCTGCATGGTGAACAAGTGCGGCGCCACGTTCCGCCACACTCTCCCCGCCACCGGCCAGCACACCTGGAACGAGGGTGTCGTCACGAAGGAGCCCACCTGCACTGAGCTGGGCGTGCGCACCTTCACCTGTACCGTCTGCCACAATACCCGGACTGAGGTCATTGAGGCCCTCGACCACGAGTACGGCGAGTGGGTCATCGACCGGGACGCTACCTGTGTCGAGGAAGGCTCCAAACACCGTGATTGCATCCGCGGCGACGATACCCAGACCGAGAGCATCCCCGCCACCGGCCAGCATCAGTGGAAAGTCCTCTCCACGACAGCGGCTACCTGCGGCCAGGACGGCACCGTCACCTACCAGTGCGAGGTCTGCGGCGATACGAAGACCGAAACGCTCAACGCCACCGGCCAGCACAGCTACGGCGCGGGCGTCGTGACCAAGGCCGCGACCTGCGCCGAGGCGGGCATCATGACCTATACCTGCGTCGTCTGCGGCGCTCCCAAGACCGAGAGCATCCCGGTGGATAAGAGCACCCACAAGTGGGATGCAGGCGTCGTCACGAAGGAGCCCACCTGCACTGCCGACGGCGTGCGGACCTTCACCTGTTCCGTCTGCGGCGATACCCGGACCGAAGTCATCAAGGCTCTCGGCCACGAATACGGCGAGTGGGTCATCGACCGGGACGCTACCTGTGTCGAGGAAGGCTCCAAGCACCGTGATTGCATCTGCGGCGACGATACCCAGACTGAGGTCATCCCCGTCAGCAAGACCCACACCTTCAGCGAGTGGGTCATCACCAAAGAGCCTACCTGCACCGAGAAGGGCGAGCGCCAGCGCAGCTGCACCATCAGCGGCTGTGTCGTCACTGAGACGGAGGAGCTGCCCGCCCTCGGCCGCCATCAGTGGGGTGGCTGGACGCCTGTCGAAGGCGGCAGCCGCGAGTACCGCATCTGCGAGGTCTGCAATGAGGTGGAGTACCGCGATGTCTCCCACAGCAGCGACAACAGCACCATCTCCACCGGCCTGCGTGTCCTTGACCCGGCTCAGGCCGACATCCTCCAGAACGTCCAGCTGGTCCGGCTGAACCAGATCAGCGATGTTCTCTACATTGATGTCACCCATGAGACGGCGTCCCTGCAGGGCGTCCTTTCCGATTTGACCGGCCTCCGCTCTGAGCGCATCGAGACCGTTGTCTTCTCCACCGAACGCTGCACTTCCACCCTCTCCCTCTCCGATGTTGCAGCCCTCGGTGCGGGCGATACGCCTTTCACCCTCAGCCACAGCGGCTCCACCGCCAGCTTCATCGTGGGCGGCGCAGACCACACCGCACTGCTGAGGTAAGCACATTGCCATTCTCTATTCCTTCCACATAACGACCAAGGCCCCCGCAGTTCTGTTCCAAACTGCGGGGGCCTTGGCGTTTTATTATGATAAAATTTTACTTCAGCTCCCGCTGTACGGCAGCGAAGTCCTCGAGGGTCAGGGCCTCGGGGCGGATGCGGGCGTCGAAGCCCGCCGCCTCGATGGCCGCGATGACCTTATCTTTCGGCAGGCCGAGGCCGCTGGCGATGGCGTTGGCGGCGGTCTTACGGCGCTGGCCGAAAGCGGCACGGATGAGGGCAAAGTAGCCGTCCTCGTCCTCCACCTGTACGGCGGGAGTGGGGCGGATGTCCATCCGCACAACGGCGCTGGTGACCTTCGGGGCCGGGTAGAAGCTGCCCGGCGCGGCGGTGAACATCAGCTTTGAGGTGGCGTAGTAGCTCACGGCGCAGCTGATGGCGCTGGACGCCCGGGTGCCGGGGGCAGCGGCCAGACGGTCGGCGGCCTCCTTCTGCACCATGACGGTGAGGTTCTGGATGGGCAGGCGGTCGCCCAGCAGCTTCATGACGATGGGGCTGGTGATGTAGTAGGGCAGGTTGGCGCAGACAGCCACCGGCATCCCGGGGAACTCCTCCTCGATGAGGGCGCGGAGGTCTACTTTCAGAACATCCTGCAATACCAGCTTGAAGTTATCCACGCCCGCCATGGTCTCGGCCAGCAGGGGCGGCAGGCGCTCGTCCACCTCGATGGACACCACCTTGGCGGCGCGCTGGGCCAGCTCTTTGGTCAGCACGCCGATGCCGGGGCCGATCTCCAGCACGCCCCAGCTCTTATCGACGCCGCTGGCGTCCACGATCTTGGGCGGCAGGCCGGGATTGATGATGAAGTTCTGTCCAAAGCCCTTGGAGAGCGCGAAATCGTATTTTTCGCACAGGGTGCGGATAACGGAGAGGTCGGTCAGCTCCGGCATAGTGGTTTTCCTTTCTGTTTCTTGCTAAAACAGCAAAACCTCTCCGTCACGCCTGCAGCGTGCCATTTTCCGGGTTGCGGTACCCAGCATCCGCTTCGCTTTGCTTGCGTATTGCTGACCGCGGCCCCAACAACTCCTCCCTGTTTCCGCCACCGGCGGCGGTCGTCGTCGTTGCCCTAACGAGGGGAGGCCTTGGCATTCCGCAAAGCTTACTCTCTTCGCCAGAGGCTCCCCTCGGTAGGGGAGCTGTCTGCGAAGCAGACTGAGAGGTTGAGCTATTTACACGACTAAAGTTATTTTCAAGAAGTGTTTACTGCGCACTTGCAGCGTCCTGCTCCCCTTCTGCACCGGCCTCGGAGGAAGCCTCTGCCTCCCCTGCGGCCTCGCTGGAAGCGGTGCTCTCGGCTGCGGCCTCCGAAGAGGCTGCGGCGGAGTCGGCGGCGATGTCAGCGTCGTTCACGCCGCCCACGGTGGTGACACCGGTGAGCTGCTGTGCGCAGCTGACGGCGCGCTGTATCTGCGGGTCCGTGTCGAGGGTGTAGTCATAGTAGCTGGCCTGCTCGTCGGCAGTCAGCGGGCGCTCCACGTCCACGGTCAGGCCGGTGCCGTCGAAGCAGGAGCCGTCGCCGCAAATGAGCTTTGCCACCGTGACCACGACAGCGCTGCCGTCCGAGAGGCGCTGGGGGCTGCTCTGGATGGTGCCTTTGCCCATCGTGGTGCTGCCCACGAGGCGGGTGCCGCACAGGGTGCGCAGGCTGGACGCAAAGAGTTCTGCCGCACTGGCGGTGTTCTCGTTCACGAGGCAGACGGTGGGCTGGCTGATGACCGAGTCGCCGGTGCTGCTGCCCAGCAGGGTGCGGTTGCCTGCCTTATCCTCCGCGTAGGCCAGCACGCCTTCCGGCGCGACGAGTTCGATGCAGCTGATGGCGTCATCAAGGATGCCGCCGCCGTTGTCGCGCAGGTCGAAGATGAAGCTCTGGGCGCCGCTGGCGGTCAGGCTGCGGAGCGCAAAGTCCAGCTCACTGGGGGTGGAGTTGTCGAACTGCCAGATCTTGATGTAGCCCACATTGCCCTGCACCAGCGCGGAATCGACGCTGTTGGCCGTAAAGCCGGAGTGGGTCAGATCGGCGGTGTGCTGGGCGTTCTCGCTGTCCAGCCAGCCTACATTGACGCTCGTGCCGCTCTCGCCCCGGAGTTTGTTCTGGACAGCCTCCACGCTGCCCAGACTTTTGATGTCTGCGCCGTCGATGGTGGTGATGTAATCGCCCCGCTGGAGGCCGGCCTCCTTGGCAGGAGACTCGTCATACACTTTGATGACCTTGGCGTAGCCGGACTGGTCGATGGCCAGCTCCACGCCGATGCCCATCAGCTTGCCGCTCTGGGCGTTGAGCAGGTCGGTGTAGGCCGAGGCGGTGTAGTAGCGGGCGTACTTGTCGCCGGTACCCAGCAGATAACCGGCAGTCAGACGGTCGTACAGCACGGTCTCGTCGATGTCGTAGTAGTCGTTGGCGCGCACATAGCGGTCTACCTCGGCCACCTTGTTGTACATGCTCTCCTTTTCCTTCACGCTGGTGACGGTGTGGTCAAACAGCCGCATCGCCATCAGCATCGTGATGGAAAAAGTGACCGTCATTGCCAGAATGACGATGGTCACGGTCATCCCTACGGAAATTTTGCGGTTCATTCAGTGTCCTCCCCAGTTCAGACCAAAAACATCAGGATGACACTGCCCAGTACCGACAGCAGGAACACTCCTGCCAGAATCAGACAGCCCACCCGAAGGATACGCTTGCGTTTTTGCTCGTTCATTTCGCCTTGTGGCCTCCTTTGACCCCTCGACTTCAATTACAGTTGTATTATCTTATCGGAATATAACCGCGGGGATTGACCGCATTGGCCTTGGAGCCGCCCTTCCACACCTCGAGATGGAGGTGGTTGCCGGTAGAGTTGCCGGTGGAGCCCACATAGCCGATGAGGTCGCCCTGGTTGACATACTTGCCCGCCGACGTTGCCACCGAGCGCATATGGCCGTAGAGGGTGGAGTAGGCGTTGCCGTCTGTCATTTTGCCGTGATAGATGATGACATAGTTGCCGTAGCCGCCGCTGGACCAGCCGGCCACCTGCACATAGCCGCTGGCGGCTGCGTAGATGGGAGTGCCTGCGGGGGCGGCAAAGTCGATGCCGGCGTGGAGTTTGTTGACGCCGGAGACCGGGTTTTTGCGCCAGCCGTACTCGCTGGAGATGCGGGTATAGCTCCTGAGCGGGCAGATAAAGCCGCTGAAGCTCAGCTGGGGCTTGCTGGCCGCTGCCGCTGCGATGAGCTTCTGGATCTCCTTCTTGACGGCCTCGTAGTTCATCTCGTCCGACTCGATGGCCGCCTGGGCGTTCTTCTGGGCCTGCTGGGCCTCAGCGGCGCTCAGACGGGCCTCCTTGACGCTGTTGTTGAGCTCGTTCTGCTTGGACTGCATCTGCTTGTTCTGGGCGTCCAGCTCAGCCTTTTTGTTTTGCAGCTGGGTGCGCTCCTCCACGAGCTGGGTGCGGTCGGCCACGAGGGCTTCCTTCGCAGCCTTCATGTTGTCGAGTATCTCGGTGTCCTTCACCGAAATGTCCTGCATGACCTCATTGAAGGTCAGAAGCTCGTACAGATCGTTCACAGACCGGAGCATGGCGACGCTGCCGCCGTCCCGCAGCTCCTGCATCGCGGCCATATGGCTCTTGAAATCGTCCCACTGGTCGGCGATCTCCTGCTCTTTCCGGGCGATCTCATTCTGCTTGGCGGTGATCTCCTGCTCTTTGACGCCGATGCTGTTCTGCACCTCGGAGATCTGGCTCTTGAGGACGCTGATCTGGCTCTGGAGCACCGAGACTTTTTCCTTCAGCTCAGACTCGAGGGCCTTGGCAGCAGCTTCCTTCTTTTTGGCGTCGTTCAGCTCCGTCTTATGCTGCTTGATGGACGCAGAGATCTTGTCCAGCTTGTTCTGCAGCGAGCTCATGCTGGTGGCCGCACTGGCCGGGTAGACCGTCACGCTCAGCACGAGGCAGGCGGCGGCCAGAAAGGCGCAGGCGGCGCGCATCATGGCCGAATGGCCCGACGGCTTTGCGTGGCGGGGCGGATGGTGCAGGACAAAGCCTGCGGAATGCTTGTCGTGGTACACAGTAGGCCCTCCTTACACGTTCAGGTGCTTGCGGATGGAGAACATACTGCCCAGACCGCCCACCAGAGCGCCGCCCGCGAGGCTGTAGGTCAGGATGGTGGGCCAGACATTTTCCAGCGGCACCAGAGCCGTACCCATGAGCATCTGCCACAGGCCGCCCAGCGTGGGCGACAGCTGAACGATGTAGGCATAGCCGCCGATGGTGGCAGCTGCCGTCAGGATGCCGGAGAGCAGGCCCATAGTCAGGCCCTCGATGACGAAAGGCAGGGTGACGAGGGCGTTGGTAGCGCCGACATACTTCATGATCTCGATTTCACGGCGGCGGGCAAAGACGCTCAGCCGGATGGTGGTACCCACCGTGATGATGCTGACAGCCATCAGCACCAGCACCAGACCGCGCCCGACCTTGGTGACAGCCTGCTGGACCTCCACAAAGGTCTTGGTCATCTCGATGGGAGCCGTGACGCTGTAGACGCCGCTGATGTTCTCGAACTGCTTGCTGATGGTCTCCATCTGGCTCAGATCAGACAGGGAGACGCGGTAATTGGCCTTAAAGGGGTTGTCGTTCTCGAACTCGTTCAGCAGGGCGGCATAGTCAGACATATAGCCCTTGTACTGGTTGAGGACGTCTTCTTTGGACATATACTGCACCCGGCTCACACCTGCGGTGCCGCTGAGGGCATTGCCCACAGACTGGATGGTGGCGTCATCGGCCTCGGGGTCCACGTAGACCACCATCTCGTTCTGGCTGCCCAGATAACTCACCATGCTGTCCACATTGACTTCAATGAGGCTGGCGAAGATGTTCAGGGTCATGCAGACGCTGAGGGAGGCGATGCAGGCGATGGTCATGGCCCAGTGCTTGCCGAGGTTGCGCACGCCGCGCCGGGTGAGGAACCCAAACGTAGAGATTTTCATACGTGTACCTCCTCGCCGAAACTGGCCGGAACATCGGAGATGATGCGGCCCTGCTTCAGGGTGATGGTGCGGCGGTTGAAGCGGCGCACCAGTTCATGCTCGTGGGTGACGACAAGCACCGTGATGCCCATCTCGCTGACCCGTTCCAGCAGTTCCATCATCTCAAGGCTCATCTCGGGGTCGATGTTGCCGGTGGGCTCGTCCGCGATGACGAGGCGGGGGCTGTGGGCCAGAGCGCGGGCCACGGCCACGCGCTGCTGCTCACCGCCGGAGAGGAACTCGGGGTAGACCTTTGCCTTATCTTCCAGATGCACCAGCTCCAGCATGTAGTTGACGCGCTCTTTGATGTCTTTTTTGCCGATATTGGTGACATGCATGGCAAACGCCACATTCTCGTAGACCGTCATGGTGGGGATGAGGCGGAAATCCTGGAAGATGATGCCCATCTGGCGGCGAAGGAAAGGCACTTTGCCCCGGCGCAGCCGGGCGACGTCCTTGCCGTCCACCATGACGCGGCCCTCGGTGGGCAGCTCTTCGCGGAGGATGAGCTTGAGCAGAGTGGACTTGCCGGCGCCGGAGTGGCCCACCAGAAAGACGAACTCGCCGTCGTCTACGTGGAAGTCGATGTCCTCCAGAGCGGGAGTATCACTCCGTTTGTATATCTTGGTGACATGTTCAAAATCTATCATGAGTATCTTGCTCCTGAAAAATTTATTTGGCACAGAAGTTCCAGACCATTACAAAAGAAACCGGCCAGCATCGGGGTCGAGCGGCCGGTTTCGGCGTCCGCAGCCGGAGCGGCTGAGACGAAATATCAATATTTGGCCGGGTTGTTGGACAGGTACTTCTTGACCATGAGCGCTACCTTGAACACGATAGCGTCGTCGAACTCACGCAGATCCAGACCGGTCAGCTTTTTGATCTTTTCCAGACGATACACCAGCGTGTTGCGGTGGACGAACAGGCCGCGGCTGGTCTCGGAGACGTTCAGGTTGTTCTCGAAGAAGCGCTGGATGGTGAACAGGGTCTCCTGGTCCAGGCTCTCGATGCTGCCCTGCTTGAACACTTCGCGCAGGAACATCTCGCAGACCGTGGTGGGCAGCTGGTAAATAAGACGTGCGATGCCCAGATTGTCGTAGCGGATGATCTGCTTCTCGGTGTCGAACACCTTGCTGACCTCCATGGCGATCTGTGCTTCCTTAAAGGAAGTAGCCAGGTCCTTCACGTTGGCGATGGGGGTGCCGATGCCCACGACAGCCTTGATGTAATGCTCGCCGGACAGGGTGTCCACGATGCTGGCGGCCAGCTTCTCCATATCGGTGCGGTCGATGCCCTTGCGGATCTCCTTGACCAGGACGGTGTCCGTCTCGCTGATGTTGAAGACGAAGTCCTTCTGCTTGTCGGGGAACAGGCTGCTCACCACGTCGTAAGCGGAGATGTCGCCGCCGCTGGTGACGCGGACGATGAACACCACGCGGGAGACGTCGGTGGCAAAGTGGAGCTCACGGGCCTTGGCGTAGATGTCGCCGGGCAGGATGTTGTCCAGCACCACGTTCTTGATAAAGTTGGCTTTGTCGAACTTCTCGTCGTGATACTGCTTGATGCTCTGCAGGCTGATGGACAGCACAGCGGCAAACTGGCCCGCAGTCTCGTCCGCACCTTCCACAAAAACGGCATAATCGTTATGCTTTGCGCTGGAGAACTGCTGGTAGGTGTAGCCATCCCGCACGAAGCGGTCACCGGCCGTCAGACGCTCTGCCATAAAGCCCTCGCGCACCTCGCCGATCAGATTCAGCTCCGAGCAGGAGATGACAGCGCCGGTCTCATCCACCACGCCGACCACGCGGTCGATCGCGTCCTTCATCTGGTAGATCACGCTCTGAAATACTCTATTGGCCATAAATGGATACCCCTTTTCCTCTCTTGTGCAAACCGCAGGTGGGCGGGATTGTGATTTTTAACAATTTCGCCGCATTACATTTTATATTTTACACAAAAGAATTTACTTTTGCAACATATTTCACCAAAAAAAATTCTTCTTTCTTGGTGAAATTATCTTTCGGGGTCATTTTCGGGCCAAAAAGGGCCTTTCTGCGTGGTTCTGAGGGCTATTTTACCGGTAAAATGTGATACTTTTTTGAAAACCGGGTGAAAAGCAGTCCTTTACCCCGTGGTAATTTTCGCCACCTCGTCGGCTGTCAGCTCCCGCCACTGGCCCGGGGCAAGGCTCTCGTCCAGCGCAAGCCCGCCGATGGCGTCCCGGTGCAGGGCGTTGACGCCCGCACCGTAGACGCCGAACATCCGCTTGATCTGATGATACACGCCCTGCCTGAGCAGGACGCGGACCGTCAGCCCGTCGGGGGTGAGGGCGGACACTTCCGCCGGCGAAAGGGCCGTGCCGTCGGCAAGGGTAACGCCTGCGGCAAAGCCGACCTTCATCTCTTCCGTCAGCGGGGTGTCGATGACGACGGTGTAGGTCTTGGAGACATGGCGCCTGGGCGCGAGGATGTCGTGGGCAAAGCCGCCGTCGTCCGTCAGCAGGACGAAACCGGTGCTGGTCTTGTCCAGCCGCCCCGCCGGGAACAGCTCCCGCCGGGGATAGGCATCCCCCACCAGATCCACGACCGTCGTGTCCCGCTTGTCGGTGGAGGCGCTGACGACGCCCTCGGGCTTGTTGAGCATAAGGTAGACGAACTGCCGGTAGGCCAGCGCTTTGCCGTCCACAGCCACGGCGTCAGCCTCTTTCAGCTGGGTATCCCCTTTCTTGCAGACCGCGCCGTTGACCGTGACGCGGCCTTTCGCCAGCAGTGCCTTCGCCTCGCTCCGGGTGCATTGGGCCGTCTCGGCTAAATATTTATCGAGTCTCATGAAAACTCCTTCTGTGTGCAGAAAAGAGGCCGTTGCCTGCGGCAACAGCCTCTTTTCCTGTAAAATCACGTTTAGACGCTCAGATTTGCGTGTTGTTCCACAGCATCCGGGTTGGCGTCAAAGATGGGCTTGAGGATGTGAGCGATGAATTCCTCCACCTGCTGGGGAGCGCGGCCCACAAAGTTCTCCGGCACAAGGCCCGCCGCGATCTCTTCCTTGGTCAGACCAAAGGCCGGGTCGGCGGCGATGCGGTCCACCATGTCGTTGGGCAGACCCTCTTCCTTGACCTGCTTGCCGGCGGCGATGGCGTGCTGGCGCAGACGCTCGTGGAGCTCCTGACGGTTGCCGCCCTTCTCCACGGCCTGCATCATGATGTTCTCGCTGGCCATGAAGGGCAGCTCGGCCATCAGGCGGCTGCGCACGACCTTCGGGTAGACCACGAGGCCGTCGGTGACGTTGAGCATGATGTTCAGGATGGCGTCGGTGGCGAGGAAGCCCTCAGCCATGGCAACGCGCTTGTTGGCGCTGTCGTCCAGTGTGCGCTCGAACCACTGCGTACCGGTAGTGAAGCTGGGGTTGAGCACATCCACCATCAGGTAGCGGCTCAAAGCGCAGATGCGCTCGCAGCGCATGGGGTTGCGCTTGTAGGGCATGGCGGAGGAACCGATCTGGTTCTTCTCAAACGGCTCTTCCATCTCCTTGAAGTTGGCCAGCAGGCGCAGATCGGTGGCGAACTTCATGCAGCTCTGGCCGATGCCGGCCAGTGCGTTGAGGATGAAGGCGTCCACCTTGCGGCTGTAGGTCTGGCCGGACACCGGGATGACGGCCTCGCTGTCGAAGCCCATCTCCTCGGCGATGGAAGCATCCACGGCGCGGATCTTGTCGGCGTCGCCCTTGAACAGCTCCATAAAGGAAGCCTGGGTGCCGGTGGTACCCTTGACGCCGCGCAGCTGCAGGGTAGCCAGACGGTGGTCGATCTCGTTGAGGTCCATCACCAGCTCGTTGGCCCACAGGGTAGCGCGCTTGCCCACGGTGGTGGGCTGGGCGGGCTGGCAGTGGGTGTAGGCCATGCAGGGCATATCCTTATACTCCTCGGCGAACTTTGCCAGCTTTGCCAGCACGCCGATGAGCTTCTTGCGCACCAGCTCGAGGCCCTGACGCATCACGATGATGTCGGTGTTGTCGCCGACATAGCAGCTGGTGGCACCCAGATGGATGATGCCTGCCGCCTTGGGACACTGCTGGCCGTAGGCGTAGACATGGCTCATGACGTCGTGGCGCACCAGCTTTTCCCGCTCGATGGCGACTTCATAGTTGATGTCGTCCACATGAGCTTCCAGCTCGGCCACCATCTCGGGGGTGATATTGGTCAGGCCCTGCTTCATCTCGGCCCGGGCCAGCGCCACCCACAGGCGGCGCCAGGTGCGGAACTTGTTGTCGTCCGAGAAGATGTACTGCATCTCATCGGAGGCATAACGGGTGGAAAAGGGGCTGATATAACGGTCATGCTGAGACATGAAGATGTCCTCCTTGGGTAAGTTTTACGAAACCTCAACCTCTCAGTCTCGCTCCGCTCGACAGCTTCCCTACCGAGGGGAGCCTCTGGCGAAGAGAGAAAGCTTTACGAAATGCCAAAGCCTCCCCTCGTTAGGGGAGGTGGCATTGCGAAGCAATGACGGAGAGGTTTAACCAAAGTTCTCCGCCGTGGTCACTTCCACGACCTCGGTGCAGTAGGGCTCAAAGGCCTTCTTCACGGTGTCAAGGTCGAGGCCCAGAGCCTCGCAGGTCTCGGTGTTGATGGTGGCAATGCCGTTGTCGAAGGTCTGGAAAGGCAGGTCTGCAGGGGTCTTGCCGTCGCAGAGCAGTTCCACCACCATATCGGCGGTAGCCTCGCCCAGCTGGACGTAATCGACGCCGTAGCCCACGAAGGCACCGTTCAGGGCGAAGCTGTCAGCGCCGGTGTAGTGCTGGACGCCTGCCTCGGTGAAGGTCTCGTAGATGGAAAGCTCGGCGGTCATGACGGTGTTATCGGTGGGGGTGAAGACAGCCTTGACACCGGCGGCGATGAGGGCCTCAGCGGCCATCTGAACTTCGGCGGTGGTGGTGCCGTTCTTCTCGATGTACTTGATGCCCTTGCTGTCGCAGAAAGCCTTGGCGTCTGCAATGGCCTGTGTAGAAGCATCCTGGCTCAGATCATACAGCAGGCCGATGGTGTCGATGTCGGGGTTGACGGCCAGGATGAGGTTCATGATGGCGTCGGTGTTCAGGGCGTCGGAAGTGCCGGTGATGTTCGGCTCGGTGTCAAAGCCTGCGGCAGCAGGGTCGGTGACGGCGGAGTAGACGACGGGGATGTCGGTGTCCTCCACAGCGGCCAGCATGGTAGCGGCGGTGGGGGTAGCCACAGCCACGATGACGTCCACGCCGTCGGCCACGAGGTCGGCGCCGATCTGGTTCAGGTTGGTCTGGTCGGCCTGTGCGTTGGCGTAGTAGTCGGCGTAGTCGAAGGTGACGCCCTTCTCCTTGCCCACCTCGTCCAGACGCTCTTCCACCGACGCAACGATCTGGTTCAGAGAAGCGTGGTCAACATAGTTGACAATGCCCACCTTGAAGGTCTGGCCTGCCTCGCTGGCGGCGGCAGAAGATGCTGCTGCACTGGAAGCGGTGCCGGATGCAGTGCTCGAAGCGGACGAACCGCAGCCGGTCAGACCCAGAGCGGAAACGGTGGCGGCGGCCATAGCGGCTTTCAGAAAGCTGCGGCGGGAGATCATGTTCATGGTTTTCATAGCGGTTGCTCCTTCCCTGGAGCGGGCGGCATGTAAAATAAAAACCCGCTCCACTTGCGGGACGGGCTTTTGTTCTCATATAACAAAACGACCCTGTCCCTGTGTGTTCATCCACAAGGACAGAGTCGAAAAATTCGAATCTGCGGTGCCACCTTGCTTGCCTTGCTCGCTTTCCTCTTGAAAGCCGCAAAGCCCCTCACGGAGAGCCAACACTCCCCTGCCCTGTAACGGAGGCTTCCGTCCCAAGCTACTGGAGGCTCTGCCTCGTTTGCCCGGCCCTCGGCGGCCCACGAATCTCTGCCCCGCTCTCGCCCGTTTTCACTGTCCGGGCTCACTGAAGATGCGCTTTGCAGGTTCTCTTCCGCCTCATCGGTTTGATTGCATTATACACTTTATCCGTGTAAAGTCAAGAGGGAATTTCAAAATTTTCCGTCAGATTTTTTCACGTTTCATCACTCGAGGTTGAGTTTGTTTCGCATCAGCCAGACCGTCAGCCCGAACCAGAAGACGCCGAACGCCGCCGCGATGCCCAGCGTGACCATCGCGCTCCCCATGTAGCCCAGAGCCGAGACGGTAGTCTCGATGCTGCCCACATCGCCTACGATGCTATAGATGGCCGTCTCGTAGACGCCGGTGCCGATCTGGAGCAGCTTTTCGAGCCAGCCCTGCACATACTGCATGACAAAGAAGCTCAGGATGCCCGCCAGCGCGGGGTGGTTCTTGAACTGATGTCCCACCATGCAGGCAGCATAGATGCAGGCGATGGCGCTGACCATCCGCACGAAGCCGACGACGCCGCTGAAAGCCAGCGCCTCCCAGAACTCCATGTTACAGCGGGCGAATGCCTCCCGGATGCCCGACCACATCAGCGGCAGCTGCTCAAGCAGGTCCATATCCGCCATCATCAGGACAGCCAGAATGCCGAAGGAAAGGCAGGCTGCGAGGATGCTGCACAGGCTCCACACGGTGCTGGAGATGAGCTTCGAGGTCACAAGCTGTGTTTCCGTCACCGGCAGGGTGTGCATCAGATAGCCCTCCCGGCCCAGCAGGTTGCGGTAGAACCGCTGCACGATGGTCATGATGGTGACGACCACGGTGCCGATGATGACGGCGGTGTAGACAAGGCTCAGCAGGCCCACGAGAGCCGAATAGGCGTCACTATTGGTGCTGTTCCATCTCCAGACGGAGCCGCCAAAGAGCACCGACGCCGCCAGCAGGGCCAGATACATTCCGCCGTAGGTGCGGGCGGTAGCCTTGAACTCATATTTCAGTAACTTTTTCAGCATTTGAATACCTCCCGGAAATATGCATCCACACTCATGCCCTCGGTCTCGCGGAGCTCATCCACCGAGCGGTGGGCGAAAATTCTGCCGTTCTTCAGGAACACAGCCTCATCCAGCACCGGCTCCACATCCTCGATGAGGTGGGTGGAGATGATGACCGAGGCGTCCCGGCTGTAGTTGGTGAGGATGGTGTTCAGGATGTAGTCCCGCGCCGCCGGGTCCACGCCGCCGATGGGTTCATCCAGCAGGTAGAGCCGGGCGTTCCGGCTCATGGCAAGGATGAGCTGGACTTTCTCCTTGTTGCCCTTGGAAAGGCTCTTGAGGGGTGCTTTGGGCGAAAGCTCCAGCTTTTCCAGCATCTCATTCGCCTTGGCGGGGTCGAAGTCGGCGTAGAAATCCCGGAACATCTCCACCAGCTGCTCCACCCGCATCCAGTCGGGCAGCCATGCGGCGTCCGGCAGATAGGAGACGATGGCCTTCGTGTCCGGGCCGGGGTCCATGCCCGCGATTCGGATGCTGCCCGCCGTGGGCTGCAAAAGGCCGTTCGCCAGTTTGATGAGGGTGGTCTTGCCGCTGCCGTTGGGGCCAAGCAGGCCCACGATGCGGCCAAAGCCGATGTGCAGCTCGATGTCATCGAGGGCGTTTGTCCCCTTCTGGTAGGATTTCGTCAGGCCCTCACAAGTTAAAAGCTCCTTCATTTCAATCACTCTCCTTTGTTTCCCAGCCCGTCATAAGCTTTGCGGCCTCTGCCGGGCCGTAGCCGATGCCGCGCATTTTTTCGAGATATTCGGCGGTCATGGCGCGGGCTGTCTCGTCCCGCAGCTGTTCCAAAAGGGCTGTATCTTCGGTGACGAAGCGGCCCGTGGTCCGCTCGGTGTAGACGAGCCCTTCTGCTTCCAGCTGGGCCAGCGCCCGTTGCATAGTGTTTGGGTTGACGCCTGCCGCTGCGGCCATGTCGCGCACTGAGTCCAGATGTCCGCCGGGCGGGTAGACGCCCGCTAATATTTTTGCCTTGAGCCGTTCCACGATCTGTGCGTAGATGGGGCGGCTCATATCGAATCGTTCGCCCATCGTCTCATCTCCTTGTGTCGCTGTACTAAGTGCCTAATACAATAATACTCAAATCATCTTTTTTGTCAAGAGGGAATTTTCAATCTCTTCAAAATATGCTATACTGTCTTTTGTATGCTAGAAGAAAATGCGCAGGAGCACAGAATCTATGAAAGCGACCATCATCATCCCCAACATCAACGGCAAAGGCTGGCTCAAGGACTCCATCGAATCGGTCTACGCCCAGACGGAGCAGGACTTCGAGCTTATCGTGGTGGATAACGGCTCCACCGACGAGAGCCTTGAGCAGGCCCGCAGCTATTGCAGCCGCCCGAACTTCCAGCTCATCGAGAACGGCTCCAACACCGGCTTCTCCCACGCCGTCAATCAGGGCATCGCCCGGGCGAAAAGCGAGTTCGTGGTGCTGTTCAACAACGACGCCTTTGCAGAGCCCCAGTGGCTGGCCGAGCTCATCCGCGTGGCCGAGAGCGACGAGAAAATTTTTGCCGTCCAGAGCCTTATGATCCGCCACTTCGACCGGGAGCTTGCCGACGACGCTGGCGATTACGTCACATGGATGGGCTTTGCCTGCAAGACCGGCGACGGCCGCCGGGCCAGCCGCTACACCA
>OOCW01001632.1_pt1 | contig 15104 bp, 9 predicted proteins | sample 1671201 | NCBI WGS metagenome assembly OOCW01 (sample SAMN06348132, study PRJEB24527) | human gut metagenome | biome: human gut; feature: ankylosing spondylitis patient; material: feces | host: Homo sapiens | place: China | collected 2015-10
CAACTTTTTAATGCAACAGCAACAACGTTGGTTTGCATATCGCAGATATGCTGCTACTGTTGCGCTAATTTCCAGCCTTGCGATACTAAGAAGCTGCCGGGTTTGCGGCAGCGGAAAAAGGGGTGTATAAAAGTATGAAACGCAAATGGATCGCGGCACTGCTGGCCGGTTGTATGTTGGCCGCGCTGTTGCTCACCGGCTGCTCTGCCGCCGAGACGGTCAAGCGTCTGCGCTTTGGCGTTGCCGGCGAGGGTGGTGTCTACCACAATTTTGGTGAGCAGTTTGCCGCGCTGGAAAACGAGACTTCCAACGGCACCATTGAGCTCCGGACCACCGCCGGTTCGGCCGCCAACCTGCGCCTGCTCACCGGCGAATACCTGCAGCTGGCCATTGCGCAGGCCGACCTCGCACAGGACGCCTACAACCAGACCGGCATTTTTGCAGAGGAGGAGGATATCCGCGGCTTCGGCGCGGTAGCAGCCCTGTACACCGAGGCCTGTCAGGTCATCGTGCGGGCCGACTCGGACATCCAGTCCATCGAGGACCTGCAGGGCAAAACCGTGAGCATCGGCGCGGAGGAATCCGGCTCCGAGCAGAATGCCCTTCAGATCCTGTCTGCCTACGGCCTGAACGACCGCCTGGTGGACACCATCAACCTGAACTATACCGACGCCGCCGACCAGCTCAAGGCCGGTAAGATCGACGCCATCGTCATCACAGTCGGCATCCCCAGCCCGGTGGTCACCGAGCTGGCAGGCGAATGCGGCATCCGCCTGCTGAATGTGGACGGCACCGCGGCGCAGCGCCTGCTGAGCAGCTACAACGCCTACCGTGAGGTCACCATCCCGGCCGGCACTTATCCCGGCCAGGACGCCGACGTGCAGACCGTGGGCGTCAAAGCCGTTCTGCTGGCCAGCGATTCTCTGCCCGCAAAGCAGGTGCAGCAGCTCACCGAACTGCTGTTCTCCAGCCGGGAAGCGCTGGAAGAGCAGCTTGGCCTTGCACTGGACCCGGAGACCGACGCAGTAGAGGGCGTTGGCATCCCCTTCCACGCAGGCGCAGCGGCCTGGTATAAGCAGGCCGGAATTACGGTGGACTGAGTCTGCCGGGAAATCGAGGGAAAGCAATGAAGATCGAATTGGATATGTATCAGACCCTGGCCCTTGCGGTGCTGGTGCTGATGCTGGGCAAGTTTCTGCGGGAACGGGTACGCCTGCTGGATAAATTCTGCATCCCCGCGCCGGTCATCGGCGGCGTGCTGTTTGCCATTTTCACCTGCATCTGCTATGTGACCGGCGTGGCAGAGTTCGCCTTTGACGACACCCTCAAAGAGGTGTGCATGGTCATGTTCTTCACCTCGGTGGGCTTTCAGGCCAACCTCAAGGTGTTGAAAAGCGGCGGCAAGGCCATGATCGTGTTCCTGGGCGTCGTCATCGTGCTGATCGTCAGCCAGAACTTCCTGGCCGTTGGGCTGGCCAACCTGCTGGGTGTGGACCCGCTGGTGGGCCTTTGCACCGGCTCCATCCCCATGGTGGGCGGCCACGGCACCGCCGGTGCCTTTGGCCCGGTGCTGGAGGACTTTGGCATCAAGGGTGCCACCACCCTGTGCACCGCCGCCGCCACCTACGGCCTGATCGCCGGCAGCATGATGGGCGGCCCGCTCGGCAAGATGCTCATTGAGCGCCACCACCTGCTGGACACCATCGTGCCCGAGGACGACAGCCTGCTGGTGGAAGAAGAGATCAAGCACGAGCGTCACAGCAGCATGTACCCCGCCGCCAGCTTCCAGCTGATCATCGCCATGGGCATCGGCACGGTGCTGAGCAAGCTGCTCAGTCTGACCGGCATGACCTTCCCCATCTACATCGGTGCCATGATCGCCGCCGCCTGCATCCGCAATCTGGGCGAATACGGCGGCAAGTTCACGGTATATATGGGCGAGATCAACGACATCGGCGGCATCTGCCTGTCGCTCTTCCTTGGCATGGCCATGATTACCCTGAAGATCTGGCAGCTGGCCGAGCTGGCTCTGCCGCTGGTGGTGCTGCTGGCCGGTCAGACCCTGTTCATGATCCTGTATTCTTTTGCGATCGTGTACAACGTCATGGGCCGCGACTACGACGCGGCCGTCATCGTTTCCGGCACCTGCGGCTTCGGCATGGGTGCCACCCCCAACGCCATGGCCAACATGCAGGCCGCGTGCGACAAGTATTCCCCTTCCGTCAAGGCCTATCTGCTCATCCCGCTGGTGGGCAGTCTGTTCGCGGATTTCATCAACAGCCTTGTCATTACGGTATTCATCAACTTTATCTGATCCTGTCTTGAACTTTCGGTGTGCCCCTGCACACCGGGAAAGGAGCATCATCATGTCGCTGAAACACCACCTGAAGATGTGGTTCCAACAAAAGATCTGGAGCAAGCCGGACAAGTCTCATTCGGAGGAAACGGTGGCTCTGCCGGAGGTCCATACCGGCAAGGTACACCACCCCGCAGAAGACACCTCTCATGCCACCGGGGAGCATCCTCACGCCGAGGACCCCATCCATTACGACAACGTGGCCATTCCCGAGGTGCACATCCGCCCCCGTCGGCACCAATAAGCTCCACAGACAAAAAAGCTGCTGCCCTCCCTTTGCGGGAAGGCAGCAGCTTTTTGCTTTGTGTTTGTATGGAGCCTTACAGGCAGATGTACTTCAGGATGAACAGCACGGTCAGCACATACATCAGCGGGCTGATCTTCTTTTCCTTGGCCTTGCCGGTGACCACATTGATGATGGTCCAGGAGATCACACCAATGGCAATGCCCTCAGAGATGCTGTATGCAGTGGGCATGGCCAGGATGGTCAGGAAGGCGGGGATGCCCTCGCTGGGGTCGTTGAAGTCGATCTTGACTGCGGAGCCCATCATGTAGAAGCCCACGATGATCAGAGCCGGAGCCGTTGCAAAGCTGGGGATGGTCAGGAACAGCGGGCTGAAGATGGTAGCCAGCAGGAACAGCACACCGGTGGTCATGCTGGTCAGGCCGGTGCGGCCGCCCTCGGTCACGCCGGAAGCGCTCTCCACAAAGGTGGTGGTGGTGGAAGTACCCAGCACAGCACCGGCGCAGGTGGCGATGGAGTCTGCCATCAGAGCACCCTTGATGTGAGGCAGCTTGCCGTCCTCGTCCAGCATGTCGGCCTTGGATGCCACGCCGATCAGGGTGCCCAGGGTGTCAAACAGGTCCACGAACAGGAAGGAGAACATGACGGCAAAGAAGTTCAGGAAGTCAAAGTGGGAGAAATCCGTCTTGAACACCTGACCAAAGGTCTTGCCCAGGGCCGAGAAGTCAAAGCTGACAAAAGCGGTGGGGATCACGCTGTACATGCCCGCATCCGCATTGGGCACATAGATGCCGGTGACCTCGCAGAGGATGCCCAGCACCCAGGTGATCAGGATGCCGTACAGGATGCCGCCCTTGACCTTCTTGACCAGCAGGATGCCGGTGATGGCCACGCCGATGAGGGCCAGGATGGCACCCACGCCCACGCTGTGGAAGGTCTCGCCTTTGAAGTGCTGGTAGGTGACCAGCGTAGAGTCGCTGTTCACGATCAGCTTGGCGTTCTGCAGGCCGACAAAGGCCACAAACAGGCCGATGCCCACGCTGACCGCGCTCTTCAGGGTCATGGGGATGGCGTTGAAGATGCCCTCACGCACATTGGTCAGGGACAGCACGATGAAGATGATGCCCTCCACAAACACGGCCATCAGGGCCAGCTGCCAGCTGTAGCCCATGGTCAGCACGACCGTGTAGGAGAAGTAGGCGTTCAGGCCCATGCCGGGGGCCAGAGCAAACGGGTAGTTGGCCAGCAGAGCCATCAGGGCCGTGCCCACAAAGGATGCCAGTGCGGTGGCGATCAGCACAGCCTCCGAGTCCATGCCGGAAGCCGACAGGATGTTGGGGTTGACCGCAAGGATGTAGGCCATAGTCATGAAGGTGGTAATACCTGCCATGATCTCGGTCTTTGCATCGGTGTGGTTTTCCCTCAGATGAAAGACATTTTCTAACATGAAAAAACCTCCGTTCTTTGGTTGCTTCTGCCGGTTGCGGCGGCAGAAGAGGAACAGGTTTCATTTTAGCACGAATCGTCACAGAATGTCCACAACTCAGAAACAAAATAATGCGTTTTGGGAAGTTTTTGTCGAAAGAGTACGACTTTATAAGTTGTACTGTGCAACAAGTTTCCATGCAAAGAGGACGTTTTTCCTGTTTTCAAAAACAGCATGACCCCCGGCAGCGTACAGCTTCCGGGGGTCGTAACGTTCTGCTCTGCGCTTACAGATGCAGCACGATCTTTGCAACATTGAAGTAGATCAGCAGCGTGGTGGCATCCACGATGGTGGTGATCAGCGGCGACGCCATCACGGCCGGGTCCACATGCAGTTTTTCTGCCGCCACGGGCAGAATGCCGCCGATGAGCTGCGACAGCAGGATGGTGCAGATCAAGGTCAGGCACACCACCAGCGCCACCGGGGCGGTCACCTTGTCGAACAGCAGCAGTTTTGCAAAGTTGCACACCGCCAGCGTTGCGCCGCACAGCAAGGCCACCCGGCTCTCCCTCCACAGGATGCGGGGCAGGTCGTGGGGCTGAATCTCGCCCACCGCCATGCCGCGGATGATGGTGGAGGTGCTCTGACTGCCCGCGTTGCCGCCGGCATCGGTCAGCATGGGGATGTACGCCGTCAGCACGGTCACGGCGGCCAGTGCGTCCTCATACCCCCGGATGACCAGACTGGAGAAGGTGGCGCTGATCATCAAAAACAGCAGCCAGGGCACACGGCTCTTGTACAGGTCCCACATGCTCTGCTTGAAGTAGGGCTTGTCGGACGGGCCGATGGCGTTCATCTTGGCGATATCCTCGCTGGCCTCGTCCTGCAGGATGCTGATGGCATCGTCAATGGTCACGATGCCCACCAGCCGGTTTTCGGCGTCCACCACCGGAATGGCCAGAAAGCCGTATTTTTCAAACAGGTGGGAAACATCCTCCTGGTCGGTGGTGGTGGTCACACTGACCACATTGGTGTCCATCAGGTCCCGGATGGGTTCTGCGGTGTCCTTGGCCAGCACCAGCGCCCGCAGCGACACCACACCCACCAGCTTGCGGCTGCCGTCGGTCACATAGCAGTTGTTGATGGTCTCCTTGTCAAAGCCGTTCTGGCGGATGGCCTCCATGGCCTGCGCCACCGTCATGTCCGGGCGCAGCTCCATCAGCTCGGTGGTCATCACGCCGCCGGCAGAGTCCTCCGGGTACTGGAGCAGTTCGTTGATCATGCGGCGGGTGGCGGGGTCGGCCTGACTCAGAATGCGCTTGACCACATTGGCCGGCATCTCCTCCACAAGGTCGGTCGCATCGTCCACGCACAGCTCGTCCACCACGGCCTTCAGCTCGGTATCGGTCAGGCCGTCGATCAGCTTCTGCTGGGTGGCAGGGGTCAGCTCGGTGAATACATCCGCCGCCAGGTCCTTGGGGCACAGACGGAACAGCACCGGGAGCTTTTCGGCCGGCAGGTCCTCGAACACGGCGGCCAGGTCGGGAGCCGGCAGGGTCTCCATCACATCCCGCAGGCTCTGGTATTTTTTGGCGTCATCCAGATTCGCCAGCATGGTCTTGAGGGTATTGATCGAAATTTCAGACATAAAAAAGCTGCCTCCTTTTTTACCAGGCGGCAGCTTACGGTTCCAATATCACGGAAAGCAAACACAGGCCGTGCGCTTTCACGCACAGCAGGGCCGTTCTCCGGCATGCAAAGAGGCTGCCGTCTGGTTCACTGATCGGGGATATAAACTGTTGCTACTACCAGCAGGTTCCATGACGACCACCTCGTTTTTCTATCGTAAAAAGGCACTTTGGCCTTTTCCGCCCATTACTTTACCACGGCCGGAGCCGTTCGTCAACCCCGCCCCGCAAATTTTACAGCTTCTTTGCAGGGCCGCGCGCCTTTGTGCAACTGTACCAACCTCAGCCGTTGTTTTTCGGCAGATTCTACCCTTGTTCCGGAGCCCAGGACCCTCTATGATTATGGTACAGCGTAGCTCTGGGCAGCGGCGACCCGGAAGCCAAAGCCGCCGCCGACGATGTGGACAAAGACGGCCTATACAACGCCTTCGTGCACCTCGGCCTGATTTAACACAACCGCTCAACAAGCCAGAATCCCCCTGCCCGTTCCGGCATCTGCCGGGATGGACAGGGGGATTCTGCATGAAGGAGAAAAAGTGAAGAAAAAGATTTCGGAGATGGTATCGCACAAAAGGCAGGATACCACCGCCACGGTGATACCCTGCCTTTACTTGCTCCTGTTTACCGTTCTGCGTACTCTCGCCGTAGGACTTCCCGTAAACAAAAAACGTACCCGAGCCCTCTCTCTTAGAGAGACGGATTCCGGTACGAGCTGTGTGGCAGAGCATTCTCAACGGCACTTGAACCTTCAGATCGCTTGCAGCACTGCGATGCAGAGTGCCAGTGCTTTCCGTAAGGAGTCCTTTCTCCAATCACGTTCATCGTGTTCCAGAACATTCGCAAGAGAATCTGCCGTATAGAGGATCTGCCCGAAAGAAGCACCTCGCTTCCGGGCGCAGGCAGCCAATGCGGCGCACTCCATCTCGACCGTTGTGCATCCTTCCGCCCTGCGATACTTCACCATATCCTGCGTTTCCCGGAAGAAGCCATCCGTTGTCCATGTAATACACTCCCGGAACGGAATTTTCTGCGCAAGAAAAGTCCGCTCGATAGCATCCCGGATATTTTTGTCAAGCTCAATAGAGCGGGATGCGGGAAGATAATGATAAGAGGTCCCCTCGTCCCGTAATGCTTTTACCGGAATGAGAAATTCGTTTTCGGCCAAATTGGTCAGGACACCGCAGGAACCAGTCGAAATGATTTTCCTACAGCCGCAGGAGATGAGAAAGTCCATCAGTTGTGCCGCCGCAGGTGCGCCCAAAGGGGCAGCACAAAGACAGAATTCCATGCCATCCTGCTTTATGATATAAACAGGATAATTCCGGGTTATGGTTTCAAACGTTTCTGCAACCGCGGCATTTGCCTCGAAAGCGTAAGCATCCACTGCTTCTCCAAGAAAGGCATAGACGCATTTTTCGGGAAGCTTCAGCTGTTCTGCACCATGATTTGGTTTTATGACCTCTTCCGAGCCGGAATCGTACTCCAAGATCGGCAGTTCGTGTTTTTGAATCATCTTGATTCTTTCAATCCTTTCAGAAATCGACAGCATCCCCGGTAGACATTCCTACGGGTTGGGACCCGCGGGCTAAGCAACAGCCCACTGGGCTGATTGCTTACGGTGCTTCGCACCGCCGCCCTGTTCGAGTCCCTGCGTGTGATGCATGATGACTTTTCGATTTTTAGAGCGTTAATTCGTCAAATAGATGAAATTTGCTACAGATCTGCTACAAACAGCAGTTTTCATTTACCGCAATCTCGCACAAATTCAGAGGTCATTTCTTCCAATCTGCTGCTGAACATTTCGCCATATTGCTCATATCCAACAAATACAGAACTCTCTACATCGCAAATCTGGTTTAGGCCAATCGCTTGTACTGCCTCCATCGCTGCTTCTCTCTGGCTCAAATGCCGTTTTCCAACGGTCAGGCAGTTTGCACCATCCAATGTGTCATGTTGCTAAACCGTCCAGTTAAAGGCCTGTAAGTCGTGCTAGGCATCACGCTCCTCTTATATCATTAATGATTTACCGTTGTTCCACAATATAAATATTTGATGTTATTTCTGTTCCATTGTAAAAATATGCGCCACTTCTATCACCATAGCGAAGTATCCCTAAATCTTCACCGCTATGAAGTTCTTTAGATGCTCGTACAAACCAAATTAAATTCAAATTGTTTTTTTTCAGAAAAGCATCTAATAGGTCTTTTCGAAGGACTACTCCTGATTCTTTCTGTGAGATGTTCAGATCAAACGCTGCAATTTTTTCATTTGAATCGTAGTACAAACCATCAATGTCTGCCTGATGAAGATGAAGCTGTTCAATAAGCATTGGGCAGGGCACATTCATGGAAAGTGTATTATCCTTTGAGGCATCGTATTCACATCCCCACACAAGATTGGTACTTGCGTGCATAATTTTTCCAACTTGCTTCTGAACGGGCTTTCTTACAATCTCCGTTTTATAGAGCTTTTTGTTTAACTCCTGAGCGGAAAGTACTTGAGTAGGATCTGCTTCAGTTAATTTAATGTACTGTTCTAAAAACTTGGTATCGACAACCTCCTGTTCCACTTCTTCCTCTGATATTTTGATTGATACACCTGATTTTTTTGTGATGTTCTGATTAACGGAATAACAGCTAGGTGACCATGGGTATTCTCGATTGAAAGTAGAATAGGTTTCTGGGTCGAGACCTATACCATTTGAACTACTAAAGTCAATTTTGTCTGCGGCTGCGGTTTGAAACAGCTCAAACTGCTCTTCCGTAACGAAGTAAGCATACAGCCAGCTCCAAGTTAGTAGTCTTTCCGTTTTCAACTGTTCTCTTCCTGCACACGAATAATTACTCAATCTAACCCATTGATTCCCATTAGGACCTGAAAGAATGAGTGCTTTCGGCATTTCATCGAAATATACACCATTTGAATCCAACCATTCCGACACGCTTGCCGCATCTGAAACATCAACTTTCAAATGTTCGTCACGAGTGATTCTTTTTAGCTCATCGATTTCATCAAATAGCGGAACAGCCTTAGATTTCATACGTTCAAAATTCAAAGTCGGGTCAAAATCGCGAACAAATGGTTCCCAAGGTCCTTCAAAAGTTGGCGTTTCAAAAGAATCCGTGTCAACACTGCAATGATCAGAAACTCTTGCCAAAATGTTATGCATTGCAATCCATTGATACTTTTTTCCAATACGCTCCAGCTTTTTTGTTTCGCTCCTATCGTATCCCCAATAAACGCTATGCTCATCAAGCCGATTAGAATATCCCAATTCATTGACAATAAAAGACATAGCGTAATTGAATATTTTACCTTCGTCCACATCAAAGTTTTTCAACGCACTCTGAAAAACATAACGTCCAAAGTCTCCGTACATACCAGAGCCCTCAAATGACATTGAACTTCTTATTTGCCGAATACCATTATCGACCTCTTTATTAGCATAATCTTCATCGACTAGCATAATCGGTAATGATTTATAAGGAGGTACAATTTTTTCATGGAGAATACAACCACCATAGGAAGGATTCTCCCACAAAAATCGTTCAATTATCAGTCTTGCATAATCACGAAGTAAAATATCAGGATAAATAAGTTCCTGATCAAAAATTGTTGAGTAGACATATTCTGCTAAGTTTATGTATACGGAATCATCTTTTTTTTGACGTTTACAGCATGCTCCAAATACAACACCATATAAACGCTCTATAATATAAGGATCGTTTACCTTTTCGAAAGCTTTCAGAATCACAATGCACAGATCAAATTCATTCCGCAGAATTTCAATCATAGCCTCTGAAGTATAGTCACGAAGCATGCGATTTGATGAACTCAACAGCCATCCACAAAGAATAAGCAACTGATGAGCCTGCTCTTTACTCATTTGAATGCTTTGTCCTGAACTGTACATTTTTATAAGCTGCATGAGCCGATCAGACTCGTCATAAAAAATCCGATTAATGTATTTTGTCCAATAATAATCACGCTCACTAAGCCGAAAGCTCATTAGAAGTGTATGTAAAAAATCCGAGTTCAGGGGATGATTATGTTTTATACTATTACCGATAAGGACATTCCAAAAATCCTCACGAGATACTTTATACTTCTGTGCAACAGCTAAAAACGCATTGCTGGAGATATATTCTTTATCCCTCCAAATAAACGACCGTATGTACGATTTTACAATATAACCTTTCTCAAAACCTTCAGGTAGCTCATCAATTAAATCAATGCACTCTTTGCCGAATTTCTGAGCGTAGATAGCACAGCATATAACAAAGACATCGCTATTGCTCAAATTCACAATATTATTATCATTTACTTGTAAGATATCTTCGTATAAAGTCTTACGGATGGACATGTCGGACATGTCATGAGAAAATAAGCTCCTTGCAAAGAAATAGTCGTTCATTTGATCATACGCAAAAAAGTAGCGTTCATTGCCCGCAATCAAATTTGTATGCACGAGATTTTCTTTTGCTAATAATGACATAAACGGCCTTAATGGAAGAGCATTCGCAGTCCAGAACGGTATGCTTGCGAGATCAGATTCCAAAATATTTTTTTCCTTTTTATCAAAAACCAAAGTTGAAATTTCATCAACGAGCGACTGTACAATATTGTCATCTTCCGTAAATCCAATGAGTTTATACCTCTTTTCTAGTATCGGGAAAATGTTCTTGTTTGCACTTTCTACTAGTCTATCATACAAAGTAGGGAGACTTGCTTCATCATTTCTATAGGTTTTACAATACAATGTTAAAAACAGCGGATTTTCCATTTCAGATTCAAAATACTCATACAAGGTAAATGGAATTCTATAATAGTCAAAAAATTGTTTTGATGCTTTTAAACCATTAGATGCAAAACCTGTATGTACAATCCTGTAAACGTCTTCATCTTCCGATAAAAGCGCATCTTGGACTACAGATTTTTCATACTCCATTCGATAAGTAACAGCCAACTTTACGTGCGTGCATTTTTTTATCTTCTGAGAAAGTGAAAGTAATCCCGTTTTCCAAAGCCGATAATTTGCTGTTTCGTTTAATGCATCTATACATAACAAAACACAGGTATGATGCTCTACGCCTATCATTTCTAATATGCTAATAAACTCATCGAAAGAATACTTTAACTCACAGTCTTGTGATAATTGGTCGAGGATAGGCAGATCAGAATAACAATTCCCCGCTAGTAGCAAAACAGCAAATTGCTGATTATTCATTAATGATTGGCACTCTGCCGCTAGCAAATGTGATTTTCCAATGCCTGCATTGCCTGTAACAAAAAGTTCTTTAGCTGTAATAAGGCGGTTCTCATCGGCAGTCAAAGATAATATTTCCGGCAAGTCAAGTAATTCATAAAGTATCTCAATTTCGCTTTGAATGGAATAGTATTTCTCTAGATTATCTTTACGTTCAGCTCTGCTCCGTTCCTTTTTGATTGTTAGCTGTATTTTTTCGAGGAATTCACGCTTTTGACTTATCTCGGAATTTATTTTCGCTAAATCGTCAACCACAAAAGATTGCAAATATTGATACCATTCGAGTGCACTTCCAATAGTTTCGCTCTCGACATCTTCAAAAGCCGAAACAGTAGACCTAACTTTTTCAAGATAATCAAAGTGTTGTTTCGTATCATCTTTTAAATGATTGATTTTTCGAATCAAATTTTCTTTCTTTTCATTAATATATTGAACCGCACTTTGATCTCTTGCGAAAAGAGATAGTCTTTTAGAAGTTTCGGTTTCAACATTAAAGTCACGATTGAAGCGTTCTCCTAAATCGCAAAAAGATTTTTCATTATGCGCGACAACCCACTCAAAAGAAATGGTGTTGACACCAAAATAGTAATTTGCAAGATATGGATATTTTCTTACAGCATCCAAAATGGCCGTATCCGTTACAAGTTCTATCGTGATATTGTTTTTCTTAAGAAGTTCCACAATATTAATATAACTCTTACTGGTGCTTGTTATGGCCTTATTGCAGTACAATACAATGTGGCTTAGCTTTCCTGCATAATATTGCAACGCTTTTTTCATAGAATGCAATATTTGGCTATAATCCACGCTAGTGTCAAAGAATTTTACCTGAAAGCCAATGTATTGGTTGGTGCGTTCATCAAGTATAGGTTCTGCTTCAATGCCCGGGTTATTAGGATTGGAATGCAAATTCCTTGATTTTTTATTTTCTTTTAGATAATCATTGGTAAAAAGTTGTCGGCACAGATTTTCAAATTTATGTTGGATGCTCTCGGGATCATTATTATTTGATGCAAAATTTTCCCAATTAACTTCGACCGCCATAAGATTTTTCTCCTTAAGTCCTGTGTTATCTCCTTGATCTCGCTTTTGATGATAGAAAGATACTCCGTGTATTTATCAGCACACGCTTCGTCCATCGTCTCCACCGCCTTATTTGACTGATGCACGTTTTCTTTTCTACCATTGTACCTTCTTTCATGTTTCAAAACAAGATGTAAAAAGCTCTTGGCCTCTTTATTAAAGGTCAAGAGCTTTTTGCTTGCCGCTGAACTTCTGCTTCAAAGATCGTGTTCAGCTTAATTTTCAATCATCTACACTTTGCGTTTCAGATAATTCTTCCCAGTCTTCCGGGTTTCCACACCTACGGAGATATTCATGCCCGCCATCGACTGCACACGATCCGCAAGAACAAAATTTGAAATCATGTACAGTGCAACTTTCAATAACATCCCTGCACTTTTTACACCGGATCATATTTCTCACTATTTTCATCATGCACGTCACCCGCAGTCAATCATCGGCGTTCATATCATTTTTTGAGTCGCAAATAATATTTTTCAAGGCTCTTATCGCAGACATCCACAATATGCAGCCAATCTTCCCGTGTGAGCTTGCGGAAGATGATCGGGTTTACCTCGATAGTCTCCACGTCCTTGCAGCGCATCAAGAATCGCATATCCTCAAAGCGCTTGAAGGGATTGGAGAGGATGTTCTTCTCCACATCTTTCCGGGTATAGCCACCCTTCTGATAAATGCTGGTGGATTTCTCTGCGATCATCCCGTGCGCCTTGCGGTCCTCGTAGAAGTCGATGAAGTAGTCCACCACATCCGGCAGGGCAACTCTGCCGCTGCTGTCCATGTACTCATAGATTGCTTTGAGCAGCACCGGCTTGTAGGAATAGCTCATGTCCATCGTTTCAATAAACTTCATGAACTTGTCTGCCATATTCTGCGGCGTAATGAGATCCCAGCCATACTGTTTCGCAATGTTGCGGATGCTTTCCTCCCGGAAATAGTGGAACATCCGCTTATCACCAAAGGGAATCGAAAGGTCCGGTTTGACTTTTCCGTCCTTAATGTAGCGCTCCACCGTCTCGGACTGTACATCCACCATCCGGACGAACTCGATCTGCGAGATCATATCCTTGACGCTGTTCTGCCAGTTGAAAAGGTCAATGATCTCATAGTCGGACACATCGATTGGCACATCCAGCCACGCTTCCGGCTTTTCGCCCTGAAACAGCATATCCTGATCCAGCTTGCGCTTGTTCTCCGGTGCCAGCACATACGCCATAGGCTGATATTTCGCAATGTCCAGCACCCGGTGCAGGCTGTAGGGCATATTGAACATATTGGCGTTGTCCACAAAGTCAACCACCAACAGGTCCTCTTTCCCCGGGCAGCGGCGTGTGCCACGGCCAAGCTGCTGCAAATAGATTGTTTTGGACATGGTCGGGCGTGCCATGAACAGCACTGTGGTATGAGGACTATCCCCGCCCTCATTCAGCAAGTCACAGGCACAAAGAACATTCGTAGAACCGGTTTCGTAATCTTTCAGGATCTTATCCCGGATTTCTACCCGGTCACGCCCGGAAACAGCCTCTGCTTTCACCCCATTGTCGCGCAGCAGCTTCGCAATCTCCGCCGCATGATCTACACTTGTGCAAAAAATCACAGTCTTCTTGCCATTCACGTACTTCAGATAGGTATCAACAATCAACTGATTGCGCTCCGGAATGAACAGCTTACTTTCCAGATCCTGCGAGTTGTATTTGATACCATTGATCCGCACATCGGTTAGATCAATGTTGGTTTTGACCCGGATGCAGCGAATCGGCACCAGTACACCGCGCTCCACTGCAGTCTTCAGGTCCATTTTGTGGGCAACATTCTGGAACAACTCCAGCATATCCTCGCCATCACTGCGCTCCGGTGTTGCAGTCAAGCCCAGAATAAACTTCGGATGGAAGTAGGTAAAGATTTTTTGATAAGTATTAGCCGCTGCATGGTGGCATTCATCCACGATCAAATAATCAAAATCTGTCGGGGAGAATTTTTCCAAATCCTTGGAGATGCTCTGCACCGTGGCAAAAATAACAGTCTGCGAAACATCTTTCTGGCTTCCGGTATATTCCCCCAGTGTAGCCTCTGGCCACACTTTTGCAAACGTATCCTTAGCCTGTGAAGCCAGCTTCAGGGCATTGACCAGAAAGAGCGTTCGTCCGCCCACAGCTTTTGCATCCGTGGCAGCTGTAATCGTTTTTCTGACACCGGTTGCGTGGTACAGCAGCGCGATAGTTTTACCATCCTCACGCATCTTCTTCAGGTTTTCGATAGCCTCCTGCTGGTAATCCCGCAGCTCTATTGTCTGCCCCATCTGAACCGGAAGATCCGCTTCAAATGCCTTGAACATGGGACTGCTGCCCAAGAAAGTAATCAGCTCGTCCTTGACCTTTTCCGGTTGCTTTTCAAGCTGGCTGTAAATCCATCGGTATACTTTCCAGTTGTCATAGATCAGGCTGTTTTGCTTCAGGAGGTCATCAGCATACTTATTTTCGGACACCTTGCTGGGGTTGTGATAGGTCTCGCCGTCTATTTCGATTGCAATCTTAGATTTAGGAGATTCCAGCGCAAAATCGATATAACGGTGCCGACCATAAATGTCCACGCAGGGGGTACTGAACCTGCAAATTTTCGGTCTTTTCCGGGCCAAAAGCCTCACAGAACAACTGAACAAACAGTTCTTCCGCACGGCTGTTGACACTGGTTGCTTTTGATGGCTCCATGATGACCTCCTAAAATTCAAATACGCCCTGTTTTAGTGAATTATAATAGTGCTCCACCAAAATCCTGAATTACAAGATCACTGTCTCGGCCAGAAACAGTCTTTCCTGTAGCTTTCTCAATTTCATTCAAAATGGCAGTCGAACGTTTGATAAAGAAATCATCAAATCGATCTGCGCGGATATCTCCTGTATCGATTAGATGCGTCCTAAGATAGCCATCCAATACACTCGGTGAAACCTGACCTTTCTTTTCAATTTTAGTCAAGTACTGGCTTGGCGCCACTCCACCAATTTCACGGTTAGTAGAATACGTGATAGGTGTCTTGTTCACGACAG
>OOCW01001633.1_pt1 | contig 15104 bp, 15 predicted proteins | sample 1671201 | NCBI WGS metagenome assembly OOCW01 (sample SAMN06348132, study PRJEB24527) | human gut metagenome | biome: human gut; feature: ankylosing spondylitis patient; material: feces | host: Homo sapiens | place: China | collected 2015-10
CGGCGACGTGGCCGAGTTTGGGCAGCTCACTGTCCTGCGCGGCCATACCGGGTGCGTCGAACGCGGCACCGAGCACCACGCAAGCGATCAGCCCAGTGTTCGAGAGGGCGCCAACGGCATCGAGCAGTGGGATGCTCGCCATGGCCACGCCGCCCACCACACCCGAGATCAATGCGACGGGCGCGCGCCCGAACCGATCGACGAGGCCACCACCAACCCACGCGCCGATGATGGTCGCGATGACGCTGCTAGCGGCCGTGGCGCCCGCCCAGGCCGCGCTCTTTGTATGAGACAGGACGAACCATGGAAGCGCGAGGGCCGCCACCGCGTTGCCGATCCGGAAGAGAAAGGTCGCCGCGAACAGCGTCGCGAGCGGGCTATATCGACGTTCGCTCATTCCGCTGCGGCGAGCTGCGCCTTCGCCGCAGCGAGGTACTCTTCGTTACCCGAGTCGAGGGCGAAGAGTGCGTAGGTGACCGCCCCGAACGCAAGGCGCTCCGCGATGTGGTGGGCGAGCCGCGGCCACACCCGGCCACCGGCCGCTTCATACGTGAGGAGGAGCTTCGCGAGCCCCTCTTCACCAAAGACCATAAGGTGCGCGGCCATGTCGATGGCAGGGTCATCAACGCGGGCCTCGCTCCAGTCGATCATCCCGCTGACGCGCTCCGTGTTGTCGATGAGCACATGGCCCACGTAGAGATCGCCATGCACCACCACGGAGAAATCTGGCCACGACGAATCGTCGTCGAGCCAGCGCTGCCACCGGTGGAGGCGCTTGTCGTTCACCACGAACTCGCGTCGGACGCGGTCAACGTCGTCGGCCACCTTCTGACGGGCCTGCGTCGGTGTACGGATGAGCATCCCCGCATCCACGGCGGCGGAAATGGGGACGGCATGCAGGGCGGCGAGCGCGGTCGCGAAGCTCTCCGCGAAGACCTCCGAGTCCTGCGGCACGACCCAGTCGGGCGTGGACGAACCAGGCTGGATGACCATCGCAGTCGAGTCTTCGAGCATGGGATAGGCAACGAGCTCGGCGTTGGCCACGCGCCAGTCCGGCACCGCGAACGGCAGGCGATTCTTGAGCATTGCCAGCACCCGCGCCTCTGGTTCGACCTTCGCGCTTACCTCGGCTCGGCGCGGGATGCGCAGCACCCACCGACGTCCATCGTCGACGGTGGCGATCACGATCCTATAGTCGAGCCCAAGCTCATTGACAGTCAGCGGGCCATGGAGCTTGAGCCCATGTCGGGCTGCAAGTGCGTACAGTTGGGAGGTATCGGCGGTCGTGACTACGGTCATGATTCACTCCTGAGGGCTTGACGGGTTTAGCCACCTAAATGTAACAGTCACGTCGGTTATATTCAATCCGGCACTGTTGCAAAGTTAGCGATGAGGCAGCCTTTTGTCTTATTCAAAGGCCTTACATTTCAAAAACTCTGCTTACCAGGCGCATTTCGCCCAGGGGATCACCATAATAAAATGCTGAGGCCTGGCCTTTGCGTAGTGCACGCATCACCTCAATACCTTTGATGGTGGCGTAAGCCGTCTTCATGGATTTAAATCCCAGCGTGGCGCCGATTATCCGTTTCAGTTTGCCATGATCGCATTCAATCACGTTGTTCCGGTACTTAATCTGTCGGTGTTCAACGTCAGACGGGCACCGGCCTTCGCGTTTGAGCAGAGCAAGCGCGCGACCATAGGCGGGCGCTTTATCCGTGTTGATGAATCGCGGGATCTGCCACTTCTTCACGTTGTTGAGGATTTTACCCAGAAACCGGTATGCAGCTTTGCTGTTACGACGGGAGGAGAGATAAAAATCGACAGTGCGGCCCCGGCTGTCGACGGCCCGGTACAGATACGCCCAGCGGCCATTGACCTTCACGTAGGTTTCATCCATGTGCCACGGGCAAAGATCGGAAGGGTTACGCCAGTACCAGCGCAGCCGTTTTTCCATTTCAGGCGCATAACGCTGAACCCAGCGGTAAATCGTGGAGTGATCGACATTCACTCCGCGTTCAGCCAGCATCTCCTGCAGCTCACGGTAACTGATGCCGTATTTGCAGTACCAGCGTACGGCCCACAGAATGATGTCACGCTGAAAATGCCGGCCTTTGAATGGGTTCATGTGCAGCTCCATCAGCAAAAGGGGATGATAAGTTTATCACCACCGACTATTTGCAACAGTGCCGACGCACGACACCGCTCCGTGGATCGGTCGAATGCGTGTGCTGCGCAAAAACCCAGAACCACAGCCAGGAATGCCCGGCGCGCGGATACTTCCGCTCAAGGGCGTCGGGAAGCGCAACGCCGCTGCGGCCCTCGGCCTGGTCCTTCAGCCACCATGCCCGTGCACGCGACAGCTGCTCGCGCAGGCTGGGTGCCAAGCTCTCGGGTAACATCAAGGCCCGATCCTTGGAGCCCTTGCCCTCCCGCACGATGATCGTGCCGTGATCGAAATCCAGATCCTTGACCCGCAGTTGCAAACCCTCACTGATCCGCATGCCCGTTCCATACAGAAGCTGGGCGAACAAACGATGCTCGCCTTCCAGAAAACCGAGGATGCGAACCACTTCATCCGGGGTCAGCACCACCGGCAAGCGCCGCGACGGCCGAGGTCTTCCGATCTCCTGAAGCCAGGGCAGATCCGTGCACAGCACCTTGCCGTAGAAGAACAGCAAGGCCGCCAATGCCTGACGATGCGTGGAGACCGAAACCTTGCGCTCGTTCGCCAGCCAGGACAGAAATGCCTCGACTTCGCTGCTGCCCAAGGTTGCCGGGTGACGCACACCGTGGAAACGGATGAAGGCACGAACCCAGTGGACATAAGCCTGTTCGGTTCGTAAACTGTAATGCAAGTAGCGTATGCGCTCACGCAACTGGTCCAGAACCTTGACCGAACGCAGCGGTGGTAACGGCGCAGTGGCGGTTTTCATGGCTTGTTATGACTGTTTTTTTGTACAGTCTATGCCTCGGGCATCCAAGCAGCAAGCGCGTTACGCCGTGGGTCGATGTTTGATGTTATGGAGCAGCAACGATGTTACGCAGCAGGGCAGTCGCCCTAAAACAAAGTTAGCCATTAAGGGAGTTAAATTGAAAATATCATTGATTTCTGCAGTGTCAGAAAATGGCGTAATCGGTAGTGGTCCTGATATCCCGTGGTCAGTAAAAGGTGAGCAACTACTCTTTAAAGCGCTCACATATAATCAATGGCTCCTTGTCGGAAGAAAAACATTTGACTCTATGGGTGTTCTTCCAAATCGCAAATATGCAGTAGTGTCAAAGAACGGAATTTCAAGCTCAAATGAAAACGTCCTAGTTTTTCCTTCAATAGAAAATGCTTTGAAAGAGCTATCAAAAGTTACAGATCATGTATATGTCTCTGGCGGGGGTCAAATCTATAATAGCCTTATTGAAAAAGCAGATATAATTCAAGTTGGAGCTAGAAACATGCAAAACTTCGACTTATTAAAAGAACTTGGAAAAATAGATAAACCAATATTATTAAAAAGGGGCTTATCTGCAACTATAGAAGAATTATTAATGAGTGCTGAATATATTATGGCTGGAGGAAACGAAAAAGTAATACTTTGTGAAAGAGGTATAAGAACATTTGAGACATACACAAGAAATACTTTAGATTTAAGTATGATTCCTGCAATTAAAAAATTAAGTCATCTTCCAGTAGTAGTTGATCCAAGTCATGCTACAGGAAAATGGTGGATGGTAGAATCCCTTTCAAAAGCGGCCATAGCAGTAGGTGCAGATGGACTTATAATAGAAGTTCATAATGATCCTAAAAATGCTTTATGTGATGGTGCTCAGTCTATTAAACCAGAAGTATTCGCTAACTTAATGGATGAGCTTAAAGTAATTGCAAATGCAGTAGGTCGTGAAATATAGAAGGTAAGTATATGATATATTTAAAAAATATAGGGGGCGTTGTACATGAAAGAAGTGAGGGGAGATAATATAAAAATCGGCTATCAAGGTGCTAGAGGATCTTTCAGTGAAGAAGCTATGATAGAGTTTTTTGGAGAAAATCAAAATACTTTTAGCTATGACAAATTTGAAGATGTATTTTTGGCAATTCAAAAAAATGAGATAGATTATGGAATATTGCCCTTTGAAAATTCATGTACAGGAGCAATCACTGCAGTTTATGATTTATTATTAAAATACGGATTTTATATCGTAGGTGAAGAATATATTAAAATTAATCAAAATCTAGTGGGTATAAAAGGAGCAAAGGTGGAGGATATTAAAGAAATCTATTCACATCCCCAAGGTTTTGAACAAAGTAAAAAATTTTTAAGTCAGCATGATAACGCTAAATTAGTTTATTTTTATAATACGGCCATAAGTGCTAAACATATATCAAAATTAAATGATAAATCAAAAGCAGCCATAGCCAGTAAAAGAGCAGCAAAAATATACGGCTTGGATATAATAGAAGAAAATATTCACGACAATGAAAAAAATCATACCAGGTTCATAATAATAGGTAAGCACTTAGAATCGTCAGAGGAAAGCAATAAATCCACAATATGTTTTTCTTTAGATAATAATGTAGGTACACTATATAACTTACTAAGACACTTTGTAGAAAACAATATAAATATGATAAAAATAGAATCTAGACCAAGTAATACTCAATTATGGGAATACGTCCTATATGCAGATATTGAAGGTAATATAAATGATGATAATGTGAAAGAAGCAATAAATTTAATAAATAAAGAATGCCCATATTTTAGATTTCTGGGTTGTTATAAAAAGAAAGATATATAAGGAGTAGGTTATGAAAATATTAATCGTAGGTCTTGGTGTTATTGGTGGAGGATATGCAATGGCACTAAAAGAAGCAGGATACGAAGAAGTTTATGGAGTAGATATAAATACTGACACTTTAAAAAGAGCAAAAGAAATGGGAATTATAAAAGAGGGTTTTATAAATGAAGATGAAATAATATCGAAAGTTGATTTAATAGTTTTAGCTATTTATCCTGATTTAGTTAAAAGCTTTATTATAAAAAACAAAGACAAAATTAAAGATAATGCAGTAATAACAGATGTTACAGGAATAAAGCAATTGTTTATAAATGATATAGTTGATATTTTACCAGATAATGTTGATTTTGTATTTGCCCATCCTATGGCGGGGAGAGAGAAAAAGGGAATTGATTATGCAACCAATGAAGTTTTTAAAGGGGCAAATTTCTTAATAATTGAAACTGAAAAAAACAAAGAAGAAAATCTAAAATTAATAGAAAACTTAGCTTATGAAATGGGATTTAAGCATATTAGAAGAACTAATCCTGCTTTTCATGATGAGATGATATCTTTTACAAGTCAATTGCCCCATGTACTTGCAGTGTCTCTTATTAACAGCGATATTGAAGGAAGAAATACAGGAGAATTTATAGGTGATAGTTATAGAGACTTAACTAGAATTGCTAATATGAATGATAAATTATGGAGTTTATTATTTTTAGGAAATAAAGAAAATTTACTAAAATCTATGTATAATTTTGAAGAAGAATTTATTAAAATCAAAAAATGCATAGAAGAAGATGATGCAAATGGTCTTAGAGATTTATTTATAAAGTCGACTATAAGAAGAGAAAAATTATAAAATTCACTTGGCTCAAAATTTGATAGCAAATAAAAAAGCTCAAAGGTTAAACCTTTGAGCTTAAGCTTTTGAATTAAGCAGCAGCAACTTCTTCTTGAGTTCCTCTTATTTCATCAGCAGTAGTTATTTTGTAGTTTTTGAATATGAAGTATCCTATATATCCAGCTATTATACTTACTACAGCACAAGCAACAGCAGCTATTAAACCTCTCATTCCATTTTCAGCAACTGAAACAGCGAAACCAGCTATTTGAGTAGCAAGACCTGGAGTAGAAACTGTTATTCCCATCATAGCAACTATTATACCAGATAATCCACCACCTATGAAGTTAGTAACATATACTGGTATTGGGTTAGCAGATATTAAGTCAGCTTGAGTTAATGGCTCTATAGCAACAGCTATACTATCTTTTTTAGTTCCTAATTTCATTTTTTCGAAGAATACGTAGTTCATGAAAGCAGAACCAAATACAGCTAAAGCACCGATTCCCATTGGAACACCAGTTAAACCTATTATAGAAGTTAAAGCCATTGAGCTAAGTGGAGCAGTAGCAACAACTGTTATTAATCCACCAAGTATTAATCCCATTATTATTGGAGATGTTTCTTGAGCTTGTATTAAAACTGTTCCTATTTGAAGTAAAGTAGATTTTACTACTGGATCCATAACCATAGCTATACCTCTTGTTATAGGAGCAGCAACTAATATTATAACTATTAAATCAAGTCCAGCTGGAACTTTCTTTTCTAAGAATTTAACAACGAAAGATACTAAGTATCCAGCTATAAATCCTGGAAGTATTCCGTAACCAGAAACTGTTAAACCAACTAATACAGCGTAAGCTGGTGATACACCAAGTGCTAAAGGAACAAGTATACCTGCAGCAACTCCACCTAAGCTACCACTAGCATCCCCAACACCTTGTAAGAATGTAATACCCATTTGAGTTCCGAATAATGATGCATGGAATGCTTCAACAAGGAAACTTGCACAAGCAGCGTTTGCTAATGCACCCATAGCTTTCATACCGTGTGGAGCTTTGTAACTAAATAAAGTAAATAATGCTAATACCGCTAATAATAAAGCAGTACCTGTTAAAATTTGAATCATACCGATTTCCTCCTAAATATAAAATTATTATTCCAAATACCTTTAGTCCAAGGTATTGTTTTCCTAAAAGCGAGAATTAATCTAATGTAAATTTTTTTTATATAATAATGTTTTCCTCTCGTCTCTTACAGAAATTATTATAAGTTAAAAAATTATAATTGTAAATACATTTTTCGACAAAAAATAAAAAAAATAAAATATATTAGAAAATTTACACGTATATATTTTTTGATAAGTGTATAAAACCTTGTATTTCAAAGGGAAAACGAATGCAACTACTTAAAAAAAATTTTATATATTTAAAAATAAAAAAACTAAAAAGTGTAAAAAGAAAATGATACAATATTTATAATTTATACATATAAAAAGGAGAAATTTATGATTTTAATTAAAAATGGTAGATTGATAGATCCAAAATCTAAAAGAGATGAAGTAGTAGATATACTTATTGAAAATGGGAAAATAAAAAAAATAGGCGAAATTAATAATGAAAAAGATTTTGAAGTAATAGATGCAAAAGGATACATAGTTTGTCCAGGACTTATAGATGTGCATGTGCATTTTAGAGATCCAGGTTTTACTTATAAAGAAGACATATTAAGTGGAGCAAAATCTGCTGCAAGGGGAGGATTTACAACAGTAGTTTGTATGGCAAACACAAAACCTGTGGTAGACAATGTCCAAACTTTACAATATATAAATGAAAAATCAAAAGAAGCTATAATAAATGTGCTTCAACTTGGTAGTATAACAAAAGGCTTTGAAGGAAAAGAGTTGACTAATTTTGAAGAACTTTTAAAAAATGGAGCAGTAGGATTTAGTGATGATGGACTACCTTTAATGGATACTGATGTACTATATAAAGCCATGGAAAAAGCAAAAGAATTAGATATTCCTATAAGTCTTCACGAAGAAGATCCTAAATTTATAAAAAAATCGGGAGTAAATGATGGAGAAATAGCTAAAAAACTGGGATTAGATGGTGGAGCCAAAATTTGTGCAGAAAATATTATGGTATCTAGGGACTGTATGTTAGCATTGGACACAGGAGCAAAAGTAAGTATTCAACATATTAGCTCTGGTGTGGCTGTAGAAACTGTAAGATTTGCTAAGTCTTTAGGTGCAAAAGTATATGCAGAAGCATCACCACATCATTTTACTTTAACTGAAGAAGATGTACTAAAACATGGTTCATTGGCAAAAATGAATCCTCCTCTTAGAACAAAAAAGGATAAGCAAATGATAATAGAGGGATTAAAAGATAATACAATAGAAATAATAGCCACTGATCATGCACCACATACTATAGAAGAAAAAAATCAACCATTTGAGCTGTGTCCTAGTGGTATCATAGGATTGGAGACATCTTTAGCTTTAGGTATAACTTCTTTAGTAAAAGAAAATCATTTAAGTTTAATGAGCTTATTGGAAAAAATGACTATAAACCCAGCTAAACTTTATAATTTAAATAGGGGATATATAGAAGAAGGTGCTATTGCAGATATTTTAATATTTGATGAAAATGAGCAGTGGCAAGTCAAAGACTTTGATTCAAAATCAAGTAACTCTCCTTTTATAGGCGAAAAATTATATGGAAAAGTCAAGTATACAATTAGTGAGGGAAAAATTGTTTATACTGACAAATAAACTATAGGTGTATTATAATTTAATTGGGAAAAATATGTTAAGGGGGAGACTTATGACAATAGGAAGTAAATTTAATGTGGGATTAAGCAATATAACAATAGATAGACTTACTTTATTAAGCTATAAAATTAAATTAGATGACTATATTAAAAAGAACAACCTTTGGGAAGAAAACGTAATAGAATGTTGGCTATATGATCTTTGTGATTATGCTTTAAAACAAGATGTGGGGCTAACTTATAAAACTATTAGAGTTTTAGAAGATCACTGGGGATTTGATACTGATAAAGATGATATTGATGAATTTATAACAGAGCATATGGAAAAATTTATGGCAAAAATAAATAGATAATTTTTATAACCACTTTCATACTTATGAGGGTGGTTATTTTGTTGAAAGTGAAAATATTTAAAACTATACTAAAGGTAAAGAAAGAAGTTTATGGGAGGTTATATATGAATAGTGATGTAAAACAATATGAAAAGATGACTCAAACACCCTTACCAAAGCTGATAACATCCCTTGCCATACCGACTATTATAAGTATGCTAATCACTGGATTTTACAATGCAGCTGACACATACTTTGTCTCAAAGCTTGGTACTAGTGCATCAGGAGCAACAGGCATAGTATTTTCATTGATGACTCTTATACAAGCAGTATCATTTTGTATAGGAATGGGTTCTGGGAGTACAATTTCAAGAAAATTAGGAGCTCAGAGAAAGAAAGAAGCTGATATTATAGGCTCGAGCGGGCTTTTGTTTGGTATTTTATTTGGACTTATGTTAGTTATATTTGGGAATTTATTTATTGAACCTTTGATGAAACTTTTAGGTTCAACACCAACTATCCTGCCCTATGCTAAGGACTATGCTAAGTATATTTTAATAGCAGCACCTTTTATGTCTGCCTCATTTATATTAAACAATATGTTAAGATCAGAGGGAAAGGCAAATTTATCTATGATGGGAATTGCAACAGGTGCAATAATAAATATTGCCTTGGATCCTTTATTTATATTTGTATTTAAACTAGGAATAAGTGGAGCAGCAATAGCTACAGGAATTAGTCAATTTATAAGTTTTATAATTTTGTTTTCCTTTTATTTGAGAAAGAAAACAGTTATAAATATATCTGTAGAAAATTTCTCGAAAGACATATTTACATATTTAATGATTTTGAAAAATGGACTTCCTTCTTTTTGTAGACAAGGACTTGCTAGTATATCAACAGTGGCATTAAACTTCAATGCAGCTCTTTATGGTGATATGGCAGTAGCAGCCATGTCTATTGTTGGCAAAGTATTTATGCTTATTTTCTCAGTTCTAATAGGATATGGCCAAGGTTATCAACCAGTTGTGGGATATAATTATGGTGCTAAGAAATATGAAAGAGTAAAAGATGCCTTCAAATTTACTTTAAAAGCAGGAACAATAATTTTAACCATTTTAGCAGTTATAGGATTTATATTGTCACCAAATATAATCAAAGCCTTTATCAATGACGAGAAGGTTATAGAAATAGGGACTCATGCCTTAAGATATCAATGTATGGTTATGCCTATCATGACTTTAGGAGTACTAAGCAATATGACATTTCAGTGTGTGGGCAAACCTTGGCAAGCAACATTTTTATCATCCTGTAGACAGGGAATATATTTCTTACCACTAATCTTAATTTTACCAAGAGTGTTTGGAATTACAGGGGTAGAAATTACCCAACCATTAGCTGATGTATGTACATTTTTGACAAGTGTACCGTTCATATTTAGTTTCATAAAAAAATTACCGAAAGAAGAATAAAAGATAACAGTTATGATAATTGATACAAACTAAGGGGGAGTTTAAATGTTGAATAAAATAACATTTGTACTAGGAATTGTAGCTTTTATATTAACATCTTTACAAGTTTGGGGATTTTTACCACGAAATATACCATATGCTTTATGTATACTTATGATAATGGAATTTATGTGGGGAATAAAAACTATTAGAGAGAATAAAAATAATGCCATGAAGTTATTTTTAGGGGGAGCTTTATGTGGTGTGTTTTGTTATATATGGATTTTTTAATGAAAAGATATGATACAAAAGTATTAATATAAAGTATAATTGTTTGCATTATTTTATATAAATAATGCATTTTCTATGTTTTCAAATATAAAATTTATAAATAATAATATTCAAAGGTAGTAAAATATTATATAATAGCAGAATAAATACAAATTATAATATCAGAATAATAGAAATAATAGACCGGAGGATGTTATGAATATAATTATTGTTGGTTGTGGGAAAGTTGGTTCAACTTTAGCAGGACAACTTTCTCAAGAAGGTCATAATATATCAATTATTGATATAAATGATCAAGTTGTAGAAGAATTTTCAAATAGCTATGATGTTATGGGTGTAAGTGGTAATGGTGCCAGTTATAACATACAAAAGGCGGCAGGAATAGAAAATGCACATTTATTGATTGCAGTTACTGGATCAGATGAATTAAATTTACTTTGTTGTTTAATTGCTAAAAAAGCAGGTAATTGTAAAACAATAGCAAAGGTTCGTAATCCAATTTACAATAAAGAAATTGGATTTATTAAAGAAGAATTAGGATTATCAATGGCTATTAATCCAGAATATGAAGCAGCACGTGAAATGACTCGTATACTTCGTTTTCCATCAGTAATTGATATCAATACATTCAATAAAGGTAAAGTGGAGCTATTAACTTTTAAAGTTAATAAAGGTTCAATTTTACATAATATGAGGTTACCAGAAATAGGAAGTAAGTTAAAATGCGATATTCTAGTATGTATAGTTGAGCGTGGAGAAGAAATTATCATTCCAAATGGTGAATTTATTATAGAAGAAGGAGACAAAATTTCTATAATTGCACCACATAAAAAAGCTACAGAGTTTTTTGTGAAAATTGGTATGATGAATAATCCTGTTAAAAATTCCATGATAATTGGTGGAGCAGACATATCTTATTATTTAGCAGAAAATTTATTAAAGTATGGAATTAGTGTTACAATGATAGAAAAAGATTTAAAACGTTGTGAAGAATTATCTGAATTAATACCAGAAGCTATGATTATCAATGGTGATGGTACAGATAAAGACTTACTAATGGAAGAAGGCATTACAGAAGCTGAGTCTTTTGCATCGTTGACAGGAATTGATGAGCAAAATGTTTTATTATCTTTATATGCACACAGTAAAATGAATGGAAAAATTATTACAAAAGTAAATAGAATTGCTTTTGATGAAGTAATTGATAACTTAAACTTAGGAAGTATTATTTATCCAAAATATATTACTCTACACTATATTCTTCAATATGTAAGAGCAATGAATAACTCTATTGGAAGTAATGTGGAAACATTATATAAGATTAAAAAAGATAAGGCTGAAGCCCTTGAATTTTGTGTAAATGAAGGTTCGAAGCTAATTGGAATTCCTATTGAAGAACTTGATTTAAAAGATAACTTAATTATTTGTTGTATTAATAGAAATGGAAAAGTTATTACTCCAAAAGGTCAGGATTGTATTAAAAAAGGCGATCGTGTAATAGTTGTTACTACAAATTTAGGATTACATGACTTAAGCGATATATTAAGGAGTTAAGAGATGAATTTTGGATTTATTATATATATTATAGGATGGTTACTAAATGTTCAGGGTGGATTTTTATTAGTTCCTTGTATTGTAGCCATGATTTATGGTGAAAAAAGTGGATTTGCATTTTTTGTTTCTGCAATCATTAGTTTTATACTTGGAATAATATGTACAAGAAAGAAACCACAAAATAGGTCTTTCTATGCAAAAGAAGGGTTCATAACTGTGGCTCTTGGATGGATAGTATTTAGTATATCTGGAGCACTTCCATTTATAATCAGTGGTGAAATCCCTGATGTTTTTAATGCTTTATTTGAAACAATATCAGGATATACTACTACTGGTGCTACTATTCTTTCTGATGTGGAAAGTTTGTCAAAATCTTTATTATTCTGGCGTAGCTTTACTCACTGGATAGGTGGAATGGGTGTACTAGTATTCATACTTAGTATTCTTCCACTTGCTGGCGGAAATAATATGCATCTTATGCGTGCAGAAAGTCCAGGCCCAAGTGTTGGAAAATTAGTACCTCGTGTGCGTTCTACAGCAATGATTTTATATGGAATCTATGCAGCATTAACAGTATTAGAATGTATTTTATTATTACTTGGAGGAATGAGTGCATTTGACGCTATAAATACTGCCCTTGCAACAGCAGGTACAGGAGGATTTGGTATTAGAAATACAAGTATGGCAGAGTACAGTGTATATATACAAAATGTAGTTGCTGTATTTATGGTATTATTTGGAGTAAACTTTAGTATATACTTCTTATTACTTGTTCGTAAACCAAAGGATGCTTTAAAAAGTGAAGAACTTCGCACTTATTTAGGGATTATTTTAATATCTACTGTTGTTATTGGATTTAATATAAGAGATTCTTTCTCTTCTATTTGGATGGCCTTACAACAGGCATTTTTCCAAGTAGGTTCTATTATCACAACAACTGGATTTTCAACACTAGATTTTAATATGTGGCCTTCACTATCTAAATCTATAGTAGTGATATTAATGTTTATAGGTGCTTGTGCAGGTAGTACAGGTGGTGGAATTAAAGTATCTAGAATTATAATTTCATGGAAAAACTTAAGAAATGAGATTTCTTCTTTTGTACATCCAAAAAGAATACAAGTTATTCGACTAGAAGAGAAAAAAGTTGGTAGTGAGGTTCTTCGTTCTGTGAATATGTATCTTGTGTTATACGTACTAATATTTGCTGCATCTGTACTTTTAATCTCCTTAGAAAATGGAAGTTTTGAGACAAACTTTACAGCAGTTGCCGCAACACTTAATAACATAGGTCCAGGTCTAGATGGCGTTGGTCCTATGGAGAACTTTGGTACATTCAGTGTTTTCTCTAAATGTGTATTTATGTTTGATATGTTAGCAGGAAGATTAGAGTTAATACCAATGATTATTTTATTCTCACCATGGGTGTGGAGAAATAAGAAATAGTTATAATTAGAAAAATGCTCCCTTTAAAGTAGACAATTAGATTATAAGTTGTTGAAATAAGGAGGAGTATTTTTTTAGAAGTTTATATAAAAATAGCTATAGTACTTGGAAAATCAAGAACTATAGCTATTTTGTATTTATGAATATTATAATGTTGTGATAATTAATTTATCTTGCATTAAATCTTTTTTATTTATAAATAAGTACTCGAGTACCAAAATTATATTAAATATCATCATAACTATAAAACCATAAAAATATGGATTAAAAGTATAATTAATCTTAAATGGAGGCTGGCGTAAGTAAGCATAGTTTGAGGAAATCTTGTGATTTAGTACAAAAACTATGACATGATATAAGTTAGTGAATAAGAAGATGTTTTTTAAGTCTATCTTAGTCATACCTATTTTTTTAACAAAAAGTAAATAAATAGATCCCCATAATAAAAATAAATGACCTATAAAGTAGGAAAATTGAGTTATATGAGGGAAACTAAAAGGGTCTAATCCTGGGAATAATAAAGCCCCTATTGATCCAAATATTCCTAAATAAGAACCTAATTTTGTAAGATTTTTATTGTTAAAAATTAACCCTAATCCTAAAAATATAATAGCTATACGACAATGATATAGAGGTAGTCCTTCTTTTATAGAATTATAATTACTTATAAAATACCAAGAATATAAAATTATTTGCTGAAAAATTAAAATACATCCTATAAATAACTCAATGCCTCTATTTTCACCTATTCTTCTAAAAATAAAAATACTTATAATTAAAGCCATAAATAATATAAGTAAATGAACTGGTCCAAAAGTTATAAACTTAATTGGGCTTGGCTTATTAGTAAAAAAATTTAATATTCCTTCCATAAAATATCCTTTCTATATATTAATAAATTTATATATCATAGTGAAAATTCAACGTGAATTTTTACAGCAAAAAGATATTTCATCATATCGTTTCTACCCCCGGCAATCACATTTAAAAAGTCCCACAGAAACAGCACATGCATACTGCTTTCTGTGGGACTTTTATCTTTAGTGTTTCAATTTCAAACGCACCATTGCGCGCTTCAGCGCTGCTTCCGCACGCGCTGCATCCAGATCAGCTTCATGGCTTGCAAGGCGGCGCTCCGCACGGGAACGTGCTTCCTCTGCACGCGCAAAGTCAATCTCATCCGGCCACTCTACAACCTCTGCCATGACAGTCACTTGCTCCGGCAGAATGGTGATGAATCCGGACATCAGCGCTGCTTCCTTTTCACTGCCGTCCTCATGGATTTTGAGGACACCCGGCGCTACTACAGCAGTCAGCGGAATGTGGTTCGGGTATACACCGATCTCACCCTCGGTGGTGGTCAGCTCTACCATGGAGACTTCTCCGTCGTAGAAACCGCCGGTCGGGGTGACAACCTTTAATTTCATTCCATCAGCCATAGACGTACCCCCTATTTCACACGGGCAAGAACGTCGTCGATATTACCTGCATTCAGGAAATACTGCTCCGGAATGTCATCATGCTTGCCTTCCAGGATCTCCTTGAAGCCCTGAATGGTCTCGCTCAGCGGTACATAGCGGCCTTCCAGACCGGTAAACTGTCCTGCTACGAAGAACGGCTGGGATAAGAATCTCTGGATCT
>OOCW01001637.1_pt1 | contig 15079 bp, 12 predicted proteins | sample 1671201 | NCBI WGS metagenome assembly OOCW01 (sample SAMN06348132, study PRJEB24527) | human gut metagenome | biome: human gut; feature: ankylosing spondylitis patient; material: feces | host: Homo sapiens | place: China | collected 2015-10
GGGGGCAGACTGTAAATCTGTTACGTTTCGTTTCGATGGTTCGAATCCGTCCTCCTCCACCATAAGGTATAATCTTTTGATTATACTTTTTTGTTATATTTTATTTTTTATTTTTCAAAAAAATATATATTGACATAATTTTTGGATAATGTTACAATTAGTTGAAAATTGAACATGATATTAATTCTTATCAAGAGAGGTGGAGGGAAAGGGCCCTGTGAAACCCGGCAACCTACTTAGTAAATGTAGGATTATGAATTAAGAATTATGAGTTAAGATTAAAATTCCTTTGGAATTTCTATAATTCATCATTCGTAATTCATCATTCATAACTAACTAAGCGTGGTGCCAATTCCTGCAAGAAAGTTTGCGAGATAAGAAAAGACCTTATGAATATAGGCTCTTCTTATTGAAGAGTTTTTTTATTGCTTTTAATTGCTTAGAATTAATATCATGACGATAAGAGAGGAGCTAAGCATAATGAGAAAATTATTTACATCAGAATCAGTTACAGAAGGGCATCCAGATAAGATTTGCGATCAAATTTCAGATGCAATATTAGACAACATTTTAGCAAAGGATCCAAATGCTAGAGTTGCTTGTGAAACAACAGTGACTACAGGAATGGTATTAGTTATGGGGGAAATTTCAACTAAGTGTTATGTTGATATTCCTAAAGTAGTTAGAGATACTATAAGAGAAATTGGATACGACAGAGCAAAATATGGATTTGATTGCGATACTTGTTCAGTATTATCATCAATAGATGAACAATCAAGTGATATAGCTATGGGAGTTGATGAAGCTCTTGAATCAAAACAAGGAAATAAAGATGATGTTGAAGCAGTTGGTGCTGGGGATCAAGGAATGATGTTTGGTTATGCAACTAACGAAACAGAAGAATTTATGCCATTACCAATAATAACTGCCCATAAGTTAGCTAGAAGACTTACTGAGGTAAGAAAAAATGGTACATTAAGTTACTTAAGACCTGATGGAAAAACACAAGTAACTGTTGAGTATGATGGAAATAATGTTGTAAGAATAGATACAGTAGTAATTTCAACACAACATGATGAAAAAGTATCACAAGAACAAATAAGAAGAGATTTAATGGAACATGTAATAAAGGCTGTTATTCCAACAGAATTATTAGATGAAGAAACAAAATATTTCATAAATCCAACAGGAAGATTCGTTGTTGGTGGACCACAAGGTGATAGTGGATTAACAGGTAGAAAGATTATAGTTGATACTTATGGAGGAAGTGGAAGACACGGTGGTGGTGCTTTCTCAGGAAAAGATCCAACTAAAGTAGATAGATCAGCTGCATATGCTGCAAGATGGGTTGCAAAGAACTTAGTAGCAGCAGGAGTTGCAGATAAAATAGAAATACAATTAGCTTATGCAATAGGTGTAGCTAAACCAGTATCAATATCAGTAGAAACTTTTGAAACAGGTAAAATAAATGATGAAGAAATTGTATCAATAGTAGAAAAGGTATTTGATTTAAGACCTGGTGCAATTATCAGAGATTTAGGGTTAAGAAGACCTATATATAAGCAAACAGCTGCTTATGGACATTTTGGAAGACATGATTTAAATCTTCCATGGGAACAATTAAATAAAGTTGAAGAAATTAAAAAATTTCTTTAATTAGTAAAAAGGTGGATTAAGTTTTTCATAATCCACCTTTTCTTGTTATTATGCTATAATAAAATAATTACAAGAGAGAACTTTAGAAGGGTTGGAAATATAGATGGAATCACTAGTGTTAGAAGGTTTAGTGGAAGCTATTATATTTAAAAGTGAAGATACAGGATATACTGTTGCTAAGATTACAGCTAATAAAGAACTAATAACAATTGTAGGTGTAATGCCACTACTGCAAGAAGGACAGCAAATTGAAGTCAAAGGAAAATTTATTCAGCATAAGCAGTTTGGAAGGCAATTTAGTGTAGAAGAATATAAAGAAAAGTTACCTTCATCATCAAAAGAAATAGAGAAATATTTAAGTACAGGTATTATACGTGGAATAGGTCCAGTAACAGCTAAAAAGATAGTGAAGGCCTTTGGTAAAGATACTTTAGACATTCTTGATAATCATATTGAGAGACTAAAAGAAGTTGAGGGAATTGGTGAAAAGAAATTTAACATAATATATGAATCTTATATTGAAACCAAGGATTTAAAAGATATTATGATATTTTTTCAAAAGCATGGCATGACAGTAAATCAGTGTTTAAAGATATATAAAAAATTTGGCGCAGATTCAATAAATAAAGTATCAACCAATCCATATATATTAAATGAAGAAATATCAGGTATTGGATTTTTGACAGCTGATAAGATTGCTAAAGAGTTTGGTGTTGAGGATACATCTTCCTTTAGGATACAAAGTGGTATAAGATATGTTTTAAATAACTTTTCTGCTATGGGAAATACATATATGCCAAAGGATAAGCTAATTCAAGAATGTCAGAAGGTGCTGGCTGTAAGTCGAGATATTGTTGAAGAAAACATATATAACTGCGTTCTTGAGGAAAAGTTGAAGATTGAAAAAATAAAAGACATAGAAGCTGTATATTCTTTACCATATTATTATTGTGAACTGGGAGTAACAAATAAAATAATAACTTTATGTATAGAAAATTTTCAGACCATAAATACTGATGTAGAATTTGAAGTTAGCACATTTGAAAAGAAAAATAATATTAAATTTGCACCATCACAAAAGGAGGCAATATTAGGGGCTTTTGAAAATGGTATAGAAATTATTACAGGAGGTCCAGGAACAGGGAAAACCACCATAATAAAATGTATAATTGAGATATATGAAAATAGTGGTATGAAGGTTCTTTTAGCAGCACCTACAGGAAGGGCTGCTAAAAGAATGAGCGAGTCTACTGGTAGAGAGGCAAAAACAATTCATAGGCTTTTAGAAATGGGAGTAAGTGATGATGAAAATTCCTTCTTTGGTAAAGGTGAAGGTGAGCCTTTAGAAGCAGATGTAATTATTATAGATGAAGCATCAATGATAGATATAATGCTGATGAATAGCCTTTTAAAAGCCATAAAGTTAGGAACAAGGGTAATAATTGTAGGTGATGTTGATCAGTTGCCATCTGTAGGACCAGGAAATGTCCTTAGAGATTTAATTAATAGCAAGTTTATTAATGTTGTAAGATTAAAAGAAATATTTAGACAAGGCAAAGAAAGTATGATAATAGTTAATGCCCATAAGATTAATAATGGAGAAATGCCATATTTAAATAAAAAAGGTGGAGACTTTTTCTTTGATGCTAGAGATGAAGTTGAAAATATTCTAAGCACTATTCTTGATTTGGTAAATAGAAGACTTCCATCATTTAATTCAAAGTGGAGTAAGATATGGGATATACAAGTTTTATCGCCTACAAGAAAAGGATTGCTAGGTGTAGATAATTTAAATAATGAAATACAGGCAATATTAAATCCGAGCAGTAAGGATAAAAAAGAAAAGCAGGTAAGAGATATAGTCTTCAGAGAAGGCGATAAGGTTATGCAGATAAAGAACAATTATTCTCTTGAGTGGCATAGAATTGGTGGAGATGGCGAAAATAAAGGTGTAGGTGTCTTCAATGGAGATATGGGATATATTGAAACCATAGATGAAGAAAGAAAAGTTTTAAGTGTAGTATTTGATGATGAAAGAAGAGTTATTTATGAATTTATGTTTTTAGATGAATTGGAATTAGCATATGCAATTACTATACATAAGAGTCAAGGAAGTGAATTTAAAGTTGTAGTTATGCCAACTTTTATGGGATCAGCATTTTTAATGAATAGGAATATATTGTATACTGGCATAACAAGAGCAAAAGAGTTAGTAGTTGTTGTTGGAAATCAAAGATCACTTCAGTATATGGTCAATAATACCAATAATATGGAACGATATTCTTCATTGAAAGAAAGAATAATGGATATAACGATAGATAAGAATATGATTGAATAGGTTAGAAAAAGAGGTATTTGATAAGTGAATTACAAAGAGTTGAGTTATGCTTTTAAAAAGATAATGTCCTGGTACAAAAAAAAGACTAAGGTATTAAATATAAAAAGCAGACCATATAATACAGGATTTGTTTTTTTTGATTTAATAAGCAGGTTAATAAACGATAATAAAAAGGTATTATATGTTTTTAGTGTGGATTCTAACGAGATAAATGGTAAGAATCATAGTCAGCTATATATGAAGAGTATTCAAAAGATTATGCCTGGTAATATAGAAGAGGGGATAACATTTATTTCTATAGATGAAATAGAGGATATAGGAGATGAATATAGTCTTATTATATTTGATGATATAACTATGTTTTCTAAATCTACAATAAAAGATATGAGAGATGCTGTTGAAAAGGTATATTGGAAGGTTAATAAAATAATAATCTATAGCTGTGAAAGGGTATTTCCAATTGGTGAAAAAATGGATTTGGTTTATTTATTAAATCCTGTGCCTATGATTGAACCACGGTTTTTAAATACCAGAATAAAATTAGAGGATAATATTCCGTTGGCAGTATATGAATATGTAAAATGGTTTAGCTACAATAATAAAAATGTAATCATTATGGTTCCAGATAAAGAAAAATTAAATAAGGTATATTATACCTATAAGGATAATTTAAAAGAGAATAATATCAGAGTTATTAAGTATGAGAAAGGTGATGATTTTAATAATATAGAAGATATTATTAAAAGTGAACCTGTTTTTATAGTAACAAACAGCATGGGTGATTATATAAATAGAATTGAAGATGTAAATATATTAGTATTATTTGGTGATGATGCAAGCTATACTTATAAACGAATAGTATATTTATGTGGATGTATAGATGTAAAAAGTGATATATTGCCAGAAGTTCTTTTGGTTTCAAGAGATACATCTATGGATATGGATAAGTCAAGGGAAATAATAAGAGAATTTAATAAGAGGTTATGGGAAAAGAAATTATTAAGATAATAAAAATTGCTCTAGAAGCACTTTTAGACATTATTTATCCCTATGACAATAAATGCATCATTTGTGGAGTTGAAGGATTTTTAGGAATATGTAGTAAGTGCAAAAGTGAGATAAAGAGAGTTCATCAGCAAGAAGAAATAATGGCTTATGGGTATTATGGGGGAGTACTTAAGAAGCTTATTTTAAATTTAAAATATCATAAGAGTTTTATTGCAGGTAAGGTTTTAGCTGATTTACTGTGCCAAATAATTATAGAAAAAAAGTTGAGTATAGATTGTATATGTTATGTACCTATAAGTAAGGATTCATTAAAAAAGAGAGGGTTTAATCAATGTAAGGTGCTAGCAAAAAATATCAGTAGTATTTTAGATATACCTGTTATTGATTGTTTAGTGAAGGTAAAAGAAACAAAAGAACAAAAACTTCTAGGTAAGGAAGAAAGAATGAAAAATATCTTAGATGCTTTTGAAATAAAAAATAAAGAAAAGATTTTTAAAAAAAATATTTTATTGATTGATGATGTTTATACCACTGGTGCTACTATAAATGAATGTAAGAAAAATATCGAAAAATGCAATATAAATAAAATTTATCTATTGACAATTGCTAAAAGCAATATATAATAATAATGTAAAGCTAGGTCTGTGGATGAAAGTCGATGCCAGTCGCAGGCGAAACGATCCACGTAAGTTAGACAAAGAGCTAATGAGCATGGTGCGGTATAGATGTTAGTCCTACCAACAGAGATGTTGAGAGTGTTAGTAGTGAGAGGTTAAGTCCGGGTAGCGAAAGCTCCAGTAGGCGAGTGTGGGGGCAAAAGCCAGGTCAGCTAGCTTTATAAAAAAACACTAATTTAAATTAGTGTTTTTTTATTTTTCATTAAAAATAAAAAAGATAATATTTTGAAGCTTAATGTAAAAGATGTTGAAAAAAGAGTTTTAATTTTCTGAAAATTTAATGTATACTACATTGTAACATAAAAGCAACAGTGGTAAAATATAATCATGGAAGGGTATATTAATATAAAATAAATATTAATATTTTGAGTAAAAACGAGAGGGGTTGACTTTATGAAAGTAACAGTAATAGGTAAAAACATTAATGTAACACCAGCATTAAAAGAGATGGTTGAAAAGAAGATATCTAAATTAGATAGATATTTTAGTCCAGATGTTGAAGCAAGGGCAACATTAACAGTACAAAGAAATAACCAGATTTTTGAGGTTACTATACCTTTTAATGGAGTTATCCTAAGATGTGAAGAATCTAGTGAAGATATGTATAAATCAATAGATTTAGTAGAAGCAAAATTAGAAAGACAAATAAGAAAGCAAAGGACTAAATTACAAAGAAGAAGTAATGATTCCTTAAGATTTGCTAATTTTGAGCCTCTAACAGTAGATGAAAATGAAGAAAAAGATGGTGAAATAGTTAAAGTAAAGAGATTTAATATAAAACCAATGAGTCCAGAAGAAGCAATGCTACAAATGGAGTTAATTGAACATAACTTTTTTGTATACAGAGATGCTGATTCAAATAATGTAAATGTAATTTATAAGAGAAAAGATGGAAATTATGGACTTTTAGAACCAGATTATAAATAATATTATAAAAAAGGCCACCTATTTTAAAAAGTAGGTGGCTTTTACATTAGGTGGAAGTATATGTGATTTAAAGAGGATAGTTTTATAGTTGAATTATAAATATGCTAAATGGTATAATTTATAGAAAGAATATTAAAGAAGAAAATCATTTTATATAGATGACGAAAGGAAATACTTATGGGATTTATAGAAAAACTATTTGGTACTTATAGTGAGAGAGAAGTTAAAAGACTTGGATCTGTAGTAGATAAGATAGAATCACTAGATAAGTCAATGCAGAAGTTAAGTGATGACGAATTAAGAAATAAAACTGCAGAATTTAAAGATAGGTTATCAAAAGGCGAAACTTTAGATGATATATTACCAGAAGCATTTGCAGTGTGTAGAGAGGCTTCATGGAGAGTTTTAGGAATAAAGCATTTTAGAGTGCAGCTTATCGGAGGAATGGTAGTTCATCAAGGAAGAATAGCTGAAATGAAGACTGGAGAAGGTAAGACTTTCGTGGCATCTCTTCCAGCATATTTAAATGCTTTAGCAGGCAAAGGTGTTCATGTAATCACAGTAAATGATTATTTAGCGAAAACTCAATCAGAATTAGTTGGAAAGGTATATGGATTTTTAGGCTTAACAACAGGGTGCATAATTCATGGACTTACACCAGCACAAAGAAGAGAAGCATATAACTGTGATATAACATATGGAACAAACAATGAATTTGGCTTTGATTACTTAAGAGATAATATGGTTATATATAAAGAAGAAAGAGTTCAAAGAGAACTTAATTTTGCAATAGTGGATGAGGTTGACTCAATTTTAATAGATGAATCAAGAACTCCTCTTATAATATCAGGAATGGGAGATAAGTCTACTAAGTTCTATAATGTTGCAGATAATTTTGTTAAAAGCTTAATAGCAGAACAAGATTTTAATGTTGATGAAAAGGCAAATGCTGTTTTATTAACTGAAAGTGGTATGGAAAAAGCAGAAAGATACTTTGGTATTGAAAACTATGCAGAAGCAGAGCACTTAGAACTTCAACATTATGTTACTCAAGCTTTAAAAGCAAATTATACAATGAAATTAGATAAGGACTATATGGTTAAAGATAATCAAGTAGTTATTATAGATGAGTTTACTGGAAGACTTATGGAAGGTAGAAGATATTCAGATGGTCTTCATCAAGCAATTGAAGCTAAAGAAGGAGTTAAGATTCAAAGAGAATCAAAGACTCTTGCAACAATTACATTCCAAAATTACTTCAGAATGTATAATAAGCTATCAGGTATGACAGGAACGGCTTTAACAGAAGAAAATGAATTTAGAGAAATTTATGGTTTAGATGTTATAGTAATTCCAACAAATAAACCTGTAGCAAGAGTAGATAGACATGATATGATATACAAAAATGCAAAAGGAAAATATGATGCAATAGTTGAAGAAGTTATGGAAGCACATAGTAAAGGTCAGCCAGTTCTAGTAGGTACAGCTAGTGTGGAAAAATCTGAATACATTTCATCATTATTAAAGAAAAAGGGAATTAGACATCAAGTACTTAATGCTAAGTATCATGAAAAAGAAGCGGAAATTATTTCACATGCCGGTGAATTAGGAATGGTTACTATAGCAACGAATATGGCAGGTAGAGGTACTGATATCAAGCTTGGAGAAGGTGTACTAGAAGTAGGCGGATTAAAAGTAATTGGTACTGAAAGACATGAATCAAGAAGAATTGATAATCAGTTAAGAGGTAGATCAGGACGTCAAGGAGATGTTGGTGAATCAGTATTCTATATTTCATTAGAAGATGATTTAATGAGAATATTTGGATCAGAAAAAATTCAAGGCGTTATAGATAAATTAGGTTTACAGGAAGATGAAGCTATAGAAAGTAAAATGGTTACTAAGGCTATTGAAAATGCTCAAAAGAAAGTTGAAGGAAATAACTTTGATATAAGAAAGAACTTATTAGGTTATGATGATGTAATGAATTTACAAAGAGAAGTTATTTACAAGCAAAGAGCTGAAGTTCTTGATGGAAAGAACTTAAAAGATCAAATTGAGGGAATGATAGAGGAAGTAATAACATCTTCAGTTAATAGTCATTTAATTGGTGAGCATATAGATATTGAGGAAGATTTAAAAGAATTATTAAAATATCTTGAAGATATCTGCTTCCCACATGGAACATTTACTGTGGATGAATTAGCTGACTTATCTAATGAAGAAATTATAAAGATATTATTAGATAAAGCAAGAAGCATCTATAGTCAAAGAGAAGAAGAGTTTGGCCAAGAGCAGATGAGAGAAATTGAAAGAGTAATTCTTTTAAGAGTTGTTGATCAAAAATGGATGGCACATATAGATAATATGGATCATTTAAAACAAGGAATGGGATTAAGAGCATACAAGCAACAAGATCCAATTCAAGCATACCAAATGGAAGGTAGTGCAATGTTTGATGAAATGATACAAGGAATTAAGACAGAAACTGTTAAATTATTATATCATGTAAGAGCAGAAAGACCAGTTGAAAGAGAAAAGGTTGCAGAAGAAACTGGTGCAAGTCATGGAAATGATGAATCGGTAAAAAATGCGCCAGTAAAAAATGAAAATAGGGTTGGCAGAAATGATATGTGTCCATGCGGAAGCGGAAAGAAATATAAAAACTGCTGCGGTAGAGAAGCATAATTAGAAATATAAAACTATTGGTGGAAAGTGTCTTATTTTAATTAGGCATTTTCCACCTTGCTTATTTAAGATAAGGAAGTGATACAATGCTATTAAAGTTAGAACAAGAAGTTTCTAAACTAACAGGTTTAAAAGATACATTAAAGGAAATGGGGGCTTCACTTTGACAAGGGAGGCTTAGAAAAAAGATTTCAGGAATTAGAGCTTCAAATGCAAGAAAATGGATTTTGGGATGATGTTAAAAGAGCAGAAGAAGTTACTAAAGAATGTAAGATAATAAAAGATAAAATAGAAAGATATGAAAACTTAGTAAGTAGAATTGATGATGTAGAAGTATTGGCTGAATTAGCACAAGAGGATGAAGATACTGTAAATGAAGTTATACAAGAAATAAGATCAATTGAAAAAGAGGTTGAAAGTTATCGTGTAGAGCTTCTTTTATCTGGTGAATATGATAGAAATAATGCCATCTTAAACTTACATGCAGGTGTTGGAGGGTCAGATGCTAATGATTGGACTGAAATGCTTCTTAGAATGTATACAAGATGGTGTGATAAGAAGGGATATAAAGTTGAAACTTTAGATCTTTTAGAAGGTGATGAAGCTGGTATTAAAAGTGTAACTTTAAAAGTGAAAGGTGAATTTGCTTATGGTTATTTAAAAGCTGAAAAGGGAGTCCATAGATTGGTAAGAATTTCGCCGTTTAATGCAAATGGAAAAAGGCAGACTTCTTTTGCTTCAGTAGAAGTTCTTCCAGAACTAACTAAGGATCAAGATATTGATATAAGACCAGAGGATTTAAAGATAGATACCTATAGAGCCAGCGGAGCAGGTGGTCAGCACGTTAATAAGACGGAATCTGCCATTAGAATAACCCACTTACCAACAGGTATAGTGGTACAATGTCAAAATGAGAGAAGTCAATTTGCAAATAAAGACACTGCAATGGCAATGCTTAAATCAAAGCTTATTGAATTAAAAGAAAGAGCTCATAAAGAAAAAATCGAAGATTTAACAGGTGAGCTTAAAGATATGGGATGGGGAAGTCAGATAAGGTCATATGTATTCCATCCATATAATATGGTGAAAGATCACAGAACAAATGAAGAAACATCCAATTTAAATGCTGTGATGAATGGAGAAATAGATCAATTTATCGTAAGCTACTTAAAACAAGAAGCTAAAAAGTAATTATGGATGATGAATTATGAATGATGAATAAAGGATGAAACTCAAAGAGTTTCTATATTTAAATTTTTTAAACTCCCTATAGGAGTTTATACCATAATTCATAATTCATCACTCATAATTCATAATTTAAAAAAGCTATTTAGCTTTTTTAAAAGGTTTTGTATTTAGTATGCCAATAATAATAAGTGCTAAAAGTATAATTAAAAATAAATTAATAGATTTTCTACTATATATAAAGGTTGTTACAGTGCTGTAGCAATCTTTTTTAATTTCTTTATTAACTACTTTATATACTGTGTTTATAGCATTAGAATCAATATAGTCTACAGTATCAGTTGGTGTATGGATATGTGATTTATCACTATGGCATATTGTTAATGCATCAATTCCTAATTCATTGAAGCTTGCATGATCACTAGAATTTTCATATTCCACTAGATAGTCTACAGAATCATCTGAACAGATATTAGAAAGGGAATTTAATATATTAGAAGAATTATCTTTGAATCCTACGCCTTGAATAAAAGTAATAGGACAATTTTCAACACCTATCATATCAAAATTAATTACTTTTGAATTTTTAATATCAAAGTAATTGTTCTCAGCAAAAAAGCTGGAACCTTTAAGTCCAAGCTCTTCGGCGTTTAAAGCAACAAAGATTATGGAACGTTTAGGTTTGCCTAAGGTGGATAAAGTATTAGCAAGTTCCAATAAAAATGAAGTACCGGAAGCATTGTCTAAAGCACCGTAATAAATGTTATTTTGTGAATCACTTCCTAAATGATCAAAGTGTGCTGTAAGAAGTAATGGAGCTAGTGATGGGTCAGATCCTTCAATAATTCCTTGGATATTAACTAATTTTTTAGCTTCATTTTTAAAAGGAATATAAACATTTAAGGTCTTTCCAGCTTTTAAAGCATCAATTATTTTATTATAGCCATTAGAAGATAGAGCAATTACTAAATCAAAGCGTAGTTCACACATAAAAGAGCTTCTAAAGGATAAATCATCATTTTGAGCCAAATAGAACAATAATGTTCCTTCATCATTAGATACTTCAATAGAGGTAGAAAAGATATTTATTTTATCTTTATTAGAAAAAGTAAAGGAGTTAGATTTGAAATTAATCATGTCTTCTTTATAATCTTCTCCATATTTTAAATATTCACTTTCATTATCATTAAAAATCTTAAAATAAACTGTTTCATCAGTTTTTACAGGACAAGTAGTAATAAATTCTTCAGTATAACTATTTTTATAGGGACTTAATTTTAAATCTTTAAATTTATTCTTTATTATTTCACTAGTTAAAATATTTTCCTCACTACCAGAGCGTCTTCCTTCAAAGGATGAGGAAGATAAATATTTTATGTTTTTTACAACATTTTCAGCATTGAAATTATATATGTGATCATTTAAGGCAATACATATGAACAAGCAAAGAATAGTAATAAATAAGGTTGAAAAATAAAAGATCTTTTTTTTCATAAAAAAATACCTCAGCTAATAATATATACTTAATATTATTAATTGAGGCAGAGTAATATGAATACCATAATAAATATTTATTATTTTGAATATACCAGTTCAAGAAAACTATGAACTAAAGAAAATAAAAGGCAGAGAAAAACAAAAAGGTTTAGCTTACCGTTCATAACAGTAAGAATACCGCCAACAATAGCACAAAGTATAATTGTTATGCCAAGAAATTTATTAAATCCTGATCCTTCCAAGGCTTCTTTAATTGAAGTTAACAATATTATTATTAAGGAAAGGTATATAAATATATTTCTTAAAGTAACGTTGAATTCAATAACATAGTATCTGTTTAAAATTAAAATAAGAAGTAAAAGAATAAGCATTACATTAATGAATTTATTAAATATGGAACGCAAAGAACCACCTCTTATTGGTAAAAATTTACAATTTAATTATAAAGCCAATACAACATAATATCAATAGTGTAAAAATAAAATAAAAATATTATAATAGAGGTATTGAGAAAAATATTTTTACAGGAGAGAACAATGGTAAATATTGAAGAGAGATTAGTAAAAGAATTAGGAATAAAATTAGTGCAGGTACAAAATGTAATTAAATTATTAGATGAAGGAAATACAGTACCTTTTATAGCTAGATATAGAAAAGAGCAAACTGGAGCTTTAAGTGATGACATATTAAGAAAGTTTTTTGAAAGACTAACATACTTAAGAAATCTAAAGGACAGAAAAGAAGATGTATTAAGATTAATTGATGAACAAGGAAAACTTACTGAGGAAATAGTAAAATCATTAGAAAAAGCTGAATCTCTTACTGAAGTTGAAGACATATATAGACCTTTCAAGCCTAAAAAGAGAACAAGAGCAACTATTGCATTAGAAAAAGGATTAAAGCCTCTGGCTGATATTATTTTGGAGGGGAATTTTAAGGGCACAGTAGAAAAACAAGCAGAAGCATTTATTAATGAAGAAAAGTCTGTAAATAGTATTGAAGATGCAATAAATGGAGCACTAGACATAATAGCTGAAGGAATATCTGATGATGCAGCTCTTAGAAAGTATATTAGAAATATAGTATTCAGGGAAGGAAAGATTGAAACTAAAGGATCAAGTGAAGAAAGCACTCCATATGAAATGTATTATGATTATAGTGAGGAAGTATTTAAGATACCTGCCCATAGAATACTAGCAATCAATAGAGGAGAAAAGGAAAAGATATTATCTGTAAAGATTTCTGTTAATGATGACAAGATAATAAGCTATATAGAAAGCAAGATACTTAAACAGAATTCTATAACAAATGAATATTTAAAGATAGCAATTAAGGATTCATATAAGAGATTGATATTCCCATCAATTGAAAGAGAAGTTAGAAGTGAGCTTACTGATAAAGGAGAAGAAGGAGCAATATTAATATTTAAGGAAAATTTAAAAGCACTTCTTATGCAACCACCAATTAAAGGTAAAGTAGTTATGGGATACGACCCAGGATTCAGAACAGGATGTAAAGTTGCAGTATTAGATGCCACAGGAAGATTTTTAGATAAAGCAACAGTATATCCTACAGTTCCTAAAAAGGATGTAGAAGGAACTAAGAAAACCCTAAAGGAAATGATAAATAAATATAACGTAGATGTAATTTCTTTAGGAAATGGCACTGCTTCAAGAGAATCAGAAGAAGTGATAGCTGAAATAATAAGCGAAATAAAAAATGAAACAGGTAAGGAGCTAGCTTATGTAATAGTATCAGAAGCAGGAGCTTCAGTATATTCTGCTTCAGAATTAGCTGCAAAAGAATATCCAGATTTAGATGTTACTATAAGAGGAGCCATTTCTATAGGAAGAAGATTACAAGACCCTATGGCAGAACTAGTAAAGATAGAACCAAAGGCTATTGGAGTAGGTCAATATCAACATGATGTAACTCCTAAAAAATTAGATGAATCATTAAGTGGAGTAGTTGAAGATTCAGTAAATAAAGTGGGGGTAGATTTAAATACAGCAACACCTTCATTGCTAACTTATGTTGCAGGGATAAATACATCCATTGCTAATAATATAGTAGCTTATCGAGATGAAGTAGGTGGATTTAGCAGCAGAAAAGAACTATTAAAAGTTAAGAGATTAGGTCAAAAAGCATATGAGCAATGTGCTGGTTTCTTAAGAGTAATGGAAAGTAAGGAGCCTCTTGATAATACTTCTGTTCATCCTGAATCTTATAGTATAGCTAAAAAGCTTATGGAGGTATTAGGGTATTCTACAGAAGATTTATCGAATAGAAAATTAAATGATATTGAAGAAAGAGTTACTGTTAAAGGATTAAATAATTTAGCTCAAGAATTAGAAGTAGGGGAGCTTACTCTTAAGGATATTATAAAGGAACTTCAAAAGCCTGGAAGAGATCCGAGAGAAGATATGCCAAAGCCTATATTAAAAACAGGCGTTATAGATTTAAAAGACTTAACTCCAGGAATGGTATTAATGGGTACTGTAAGAAATGTATCTGACTTTGGAGCTTTTGTTGATATTGGAGTACATCAAGATGGATTAGTTCATAAAAGTCAAATGGCAAATAAATTTGTAAAACATCCATTAGATATTGTTAAAGTTGGAGATGTTGTTAAGGTAGCAATAATGGAAGTTGATGAAAAGAGAAAAAGAATTTCTCTTACCATGAAAGATATAAATGAATAAAAATACAATTTATATATTGAATTAAATTAATATTATATTTATAATATATATCTGGTAATAATGAGTCATATATCTTCTTAGCTTCCCAACTTAATTTATATTTTTTATATTCTAATTCATCATCTACAATTTCTTTTACCATTCTATCTACACATATGTTCATAATATTCACTCTCCTGATTATAATGTAAATATATTATATTACTAAAATGTTTATTTTCCAATTAATTAAAATTAATTATAACTATATATAATTGTAATTAATTTATTCCTTCTAGAAATTCCTTATCTAATACTCCTGACTTAATAGCTAGTATTATTAAATCTCTAAATAGTTTTGAATCGATATCTACTGGTCTTGGAATCAATTTATTTGGCCTGTCTAGGCAATCCTTGTATAA
>OOCW01001641.1_pt1 | contig 15029 bp, 16 predicted proteins | sample 1671201 | NCBI WGS metagenome assembly OOCW01 (sample SAMN06348132, study PRJEB24527) | human gut metagenome | biome: human gut; feature: ankylosing spondylitis patient; material: feces | host: Homo sapiens | place: China | collected 2015-10
GTTGCTTAGTGATTCATAAGTAATTTGTCTGATTTAAATTGACAATTCAGGATATTATATTCTTTTAAAGTTTCATAATCAAATATATAATCATTAATACTATCATCTCCAATGTACAATTGTTTTGTGGTCTCTTCATTTATAATTTTAAGTAACATTTCTGTTGCACTTTTTGATTGATTATAATGATTTATAACCTTCCCTCCAATAACACCTTCAGTTATTCCATAACTTAGACATGCATAAATTGGTATTTGATTTGTATAATTTTTTATTCCTTTATTTATATCATCATAACCAAGCCATTTTACATCTTTAAAATGTATTGGATATAAACTTATTATTGCAGAGTTTTCTTCTACTTTTTTAAGTTCATGTACAAATTCATCTGATACAATATCATTAGTAATTATCCACTCAAAATTTAAATTACTATATTTTAAAGCATTTTCTTCACTTGCTTCAAATTCATTTTTCACCCTATTATCATTATCTATAAAAACAATATTTTCTACATTTTTATGGTGCTTTCGTATTAATTCTATTATCTGGTCTAAAGATTCTACCTCTCTTACCCCTGCTACATTTTTATATTTTAAAGCTCGTTCTATATTTTTTTTATCATATATTCCAAAAAATGAAGCAGGAATATCTTTAAATAAATCTTCTTTATATTTCAAATAAAATTCTAATGCATCATCATCTCCTATAAGTATTCCTTCCAAATTTTTATAGCTCGCAATACTATATTTTAACAAATTATAGAAATCACTTTCATCAACTTTGTCACTAAATGATTTTGCATTCATATATTGAACTTGTAAATTAAATTCATCCCCTAAAGTATCTTTTATTCCTTTAACTTGATCTTTAAATGAAATAAATTCTGGGCTATAAGAACTTATAAATAAAATTTCTTTCTCATATATTCCATATGATTTATTAAGATTAACAATAATCACAAATAATACTATTAAAGCCCCAACTATTTTCTTTATTCTAATCATTCCCATTCCCTCTATTTTTCCATTTTTTACACTATTCATCACAAATATACTACATTTCTATTAATTTTTTTGTCGAATATTGAGCAATATTAATAAAAATTTTTTTAGATATAAATTTTTTTATATAAATTCTTCCTAAAAAACTTTAATATATTAAAACTTACCTAACTACTATACTTAATATATAAGAGTAAATCTTCAATAAAATTAATAAAAGGTAAATTTATAACAAATAAAATGAAAAATCCATCAGATCTAAGAACTAAACTTGACTTAGGAATAGAGAATAGAAAATCAAGGTAAGCAGCAAAACCTTGTTATTATTAAAACATTACGATAATACTCACTTAGTAGGAGCTATAATGGAGATTCAAGAATATGAAGTAATTGAAGTTTGTAAAATTTAAAATTCAAGATATAAATTATGGAAACAAAAAAAAGATTACTTATATCTTTTAAAACTACTGATAATAAAAATACATCGATAAATAAATATTAAGAATGCTTATATTTAATATACTATATATAGTATATTAATACTAAAAACATCCAATACAATTTATTGGATGTTTTTTATTCACATTATATTAAAATTATTCAAAATTTAGTTTATAAAAATTTAAATAATGGCTATATTTTAGGTAAAGAAAAAGTAGTTACTCTTATGTACAGATAAAAATAACTACCTTTTTAATTATGTTTATTATTTAGATAAAGCTTCTTTTATAGATTCTACATAATTAATTGTTTCATCTGATAAAAGTTCTGTCTTTTCATAGTCAACTCCATCATTTTTCATACTATAAGTTATATTAACTCCACCTTTTAAATTTCCATCAACATAACTTTTAATTGTTTCAGTTACTCCTACATCAACCTTCTTTATTGCAGAAGTTAATATAGTATTTGGAGATATGTAAGATTGAGCCATGTCAACAGCTACTGCATATTTACTTTTTTCTTTACAAGTTTCGTATACACCATTATTAACTCCGCCTGCAGCAGTCATTATACATTCAACACCTTCATTACTCATTTGCTCTGCTATAACTCTACCTTTAGCTGCATCTGTAAAAGAGTTAGCATATTGAGTAAGTAAAGTTGCATTTGGATTAACTTCTAAAAGTCCCTTTTCAAATCCATCTCTATAATTAATTACTGCTGGAACTTCAAATCCTCCAATAAATCCAAACTTATTCGAATCTGATTGTACAGTCTTTGCTACTACAATACCTGCTAGATATCCAGCTTCTTTTTCATCAAAAACTATTGGAGTAACATTACTTGGTATTTCTTCAAAAGATCCATCAACTATAGCAAATTGTTGCTTTGGATAGCTTTTAGCTGCATCTTCTATTGCTTTGCTAAGATTAAAGCCAACACCAATTATTAAATCAGATTCTAAATCTATAGCTGTTTCTATATTTTGAACATAATCTGCATCTGTATTAGATTCTAGATATTTAACTTCTATGCCTAATTCTTTAGAAGCTCGTTCTGCACCTGACCAAGCTGATTCATTGAAAGAACCATCATTAACGCCACCTTTATCTAGTATTAAAGTTACTAGCACATCTTCATTTTTTTGTGATTTTTCTAAAGTTTTGTTATTAATCGAGCAACCTGTTAGCATTAAAATAAGTGCGGTAAATAATGCCCCTATTTTTATAGTTTTATTTAATATCATAAAATCCTCCCTTTTTAGATAGTTTTTAAAAATAACATTACATAAGATAATTATATATTAATAACACTAATTTGTGTCTAAAAAAGTAAAATTAGTTTAAAAAATGTAAATATTGAAAATATAATGATAGTTATATTTTTAATTCCTAATGTATTAATTTAATCTTTACTATCTTTAATTTATTTTATTCTAAGTTATAATTGCACAAAAAGTCCCTTTGATTTATCACTTAGTGATACTTCAAAGGGACTTTCTCTTGTTTATTATAAGTTTTACTTAAATTTATTTTATTTATAATTTATACCCTAAATATATTTCAGTTACTGCTAAAACTATAAAACATACTCCTAAAATATAAGGTATATATGGTAAAACAAATACTACACTTAATGGCGCAATAAATACTATACCACCAAGTATTATAGATATAATAGATAAAATAGTTACAGCATTAAATCCAAATGTTTTATATTTAAATGCTAATATTATACTATAAATACCTTTTAGTAATATCCATATTCCAAATACTATTATAAGTGTTTCTGTTGTAGATATAGGATTAAACCATATTATAAAACCAAATAATATATCTATAATTCCTGTTAATATATAATACATTTTTGAATCTGTACCAAATGCTCTAATTATTCTTAATATACCAGCTATTATTATTAATATTCCACAAATTGTTGTAAAATTAAAAAATGCGTTTACAGGATTTATAAAAAATAATACACCTATAATAGCTAACAAAATACCTTCTAAGATAAAAATCTTATCTAAATAGCTTTTCATTGCATGCACTCCTAACTATTTTTAGTTTATTTTTAATAACTATATTAGAATTATCTTTTCCAATATTATAAATTTCATGACTAATTCTTATATTTTATGGTTGATAATTAAAAATATTTTTGTGATATTCTAATTAATACATGAAAGTAGGAGCTAATACTCCTATCTTAAACTTCCTAGTTTATCTTTTGCTATATCTTTATTAACTCAATTATTTGCACACTTATTTTTGTACAAAGTGCTCCTGTTGATTCATCAAACAAAATTATATCTTTAAATTTTCAAAATTTTGTTGCCTTTTTGTATCCTTAATCATATAATTATTATATAATTAATTAAATCCCTGAAGGGGAGTAGCTTACACTTTTAGTGTTAATCAGTCGTCATTTCAGTGTTTAAAATCACTCGGTTGATTAACAAGTTTTTATACTTGATAGCAAGACCTTCAAAATAGTTAGATATTTTTATATCTTTCTATTTTAGAGGGTCTTTTTTAATTATAAAAATAAATTTGGAGGTATGAATTTTGAATTATATTTTATTAGTAATTGGTTTTATTTTACTTGTTAAAGGTGCAGATTACTTTGTTGATGGCTCTTCAAGCATAGCAAAAAAACTAAGAATTCCATCACTGATTATAGGACTTACAATAGTTGCATTTGGAACAAGTGCTCCAGAAGCCGCTGTAAGTATTACAGCTTCTGTAAATGGTCAAAATGGTATGGCAATAGGTAATGTTATCGGTTCTAATATATTTAACTTATTAATGGTTATCGGTGCATCTGGTATTATAAAACCTTTATTGGTTGAAAAATCAATATTATCTAGAGAATTTCCATTTGTTCTTTTAACATCTATAATCTTAGTTATATTATCTTTAGACTCTTTACTTTTTAACTCTTCTATTAATATTATAAGTCGTATGGATGGTATAATTTTATTAATTTTATTCGCAGTATTCTTATATTACCTAATAAATTCTGCTATGAAAAATAGAAAAGAAAATTTATGTGATCCAGAAACTTCTGTTGATATTGATGTGAGCAATGTTAAAGCTATAGAAAAAAATAATACTATGATTAAATCTATATTAATCTCAATAATAGGTATAGCAGCAATAATATTTGGTGGAAACTTAGTTGTAAATTCAGCATCAGATATTGCTAGTAGCTTTGGTGTTAGTGACCAACTAATCGGCCTTACAGTAGTTTCAATCGGTACTTCTCTTCCAGAGTTTGTAACATCAGTTATAGCTGCTACTAAAGGGGAAAGTGATTTAGCCTTAGGTAATGTCATAGGTTCTAATATATTTAACATACTATTTGTTATTGGTGCTTCAGCTTTAATTTCTCCTATGACAGTAGATCCTAAATTAATAATAGACGGTGCTATAATGATTTTATCTACGGTATTAGTTTATTTCTATGCATATAGAAAAAATGATATTAGTAAGTTTGAAAGTATAACTTTATCATTGCTATACTTTGGATATATGGGATATTTAGTATTTACAGCTTAAATTTTAATTTGCTAAAAATCTTTTTACTATTATACAACTACTTATATTTCTTTTATTCACATAATTTTTTATCATATAATCTCGCCATACGTAAAAAATAAAGCTGTATCTAAGTTAATACAGCTTTATTTTTATTATATATCTATTGTGGACATGCATAAGTATTTCCATCTACTGATTGTAGAAGTTCTATATTAGGTGGATTTCCAATTATATATATTGAATATATTCTATCAGGTTTAAATTGAATATTTGATGTCACTATATCATTTCCAGTTAAGTTACCTCTTACTGATACAGTATATTGTCCTGGGTCTAAATATTCGTATAGTGTTTGATCTCTATAGTCTATATCGTCTACTACGGGCTTATCATTATAAAAAACATCTGCTATTGGTAAGTCTGGTGATAGGTTAATAAATCTCTGTACTGCTTGAGTATTTGATGTTTTTTGTTCTACATCCTCATCTACAATTATTAAAGCTTCTTGGCCTACATTTCCTGTAATAGCTAATGTAAATAAGTTTTCATCTGGTAATCTAAATGTTGTTTTTATTAATATATTTTTTGTACCAGCTTCATTTATGTCAATTTTATATGGTCTATTTTCCATATATACATATGGTGTAAAGTCTTTATATTTTATATCTGAGTATAAAAGTTTATTATCAACATATATATCAACTGCTTGTTGTGAAGGTAGAACATTCAAATACCTAATTAATCCTTTATTTTCCTCTATTTTAAAGCAATCCATTTAGATTTCCCCTCCCCCTCTAAATATACTATTTTTATATATTATGTCATCTGATTTATATTGTTACCTTTAAAATCTAACTTAACTAATCTTCTCATTAAACATTTGTATCTATAAAATTTTTATTAAATGGAATAATATTTATATATTATATAAGGAGGAATTACATATGACTAGAAAAAGAATAGGAATAGAAGGTATGAGCTGCGGGCATTGTGTAAATCATGTTAAAGAAGCTCTAACTGAAGATATTCAAGGAGTTAAAGTAATAGATGTAAGCCTAGAAAACAAGTGTGCTACAGTTGAAGTTGATAATAATGTATCTGATGAACATATAAAAGCTGTAATATCAGATTTAGGATATATTGTTACATCAATAAAATAAAGATAGCATAAAATTTTTATTAATTACATTTATAAATAAAAAATTCGCTTCGCTCATGTCGCCAACGACTTCGTCCGTTGCTTGAGCCACTGCGTGGGCGAAGCATTTCAAAATATTTTTTACGCTCAAAACCAGCTTATTGATATTACTTACATTCAAAAGTTATCCACATTTTTTAAGTATTATAATATTCTTAAGCGTAAAAAAGAACTCTACAAGAGAGTTCTATTAATTAAATTCATATTTATTTTTTTATAGGAGTTTCAAAAGATGGTGGATTAATATCTATTTTAGTATCATGGTCATGAGGTCCTGGACTTGATAAATCAAAGTATAACTTAGAATCTTCTGTAATACCAAAATCTTTATTTGAACCTGTGTTTTTAACTTTATTTAATGCATCTCTAAATAAAGCATTATGAGCTTCTTCTCTATTAAGTAAAAAATCTATAGTCTCACGAACGTATTTATCTTCAATTTGTCTATATAAGTATTCATAAACAACCTTAGCTCTTTGTTCTGATGCTATATTAGATAGTAAATCAGCAACTAAATCCCCTGTAACAGTTACATAATCTGCTGTCCATGGTGCACCAGATGAGTTTATTAAAACAGGAGATAAACCACATTGAACATGAGTTTGTATTTCACCATTATCTACCTCTTTATTATTTACATCATGTCCATTTAATAAGTTTATTGTTTGTGCTACCATTTCCATATGACTAAGTTCTTCTGCTGCTATATCTAAAAATAAATCTTTTATTTCAGGGTCCTTTATTCTAAAACTTTGAGATAAATATTGCATAGCTGCTTTTAACTCTCCATTACCCCCTCCTAGTTGCTCTTGCATTAAAACTGCATATTGAGGATTTGGTCTTTCTACTTTTACTTCTCTTAGTAAGGCCTTATCGTGTTTAAACATAAATTCTTATACCCCCGCTTATTTAAATTTAGTTTTATGTTTCCCTGAATAAAGCCTTATATTCAAATTAAAATTTCCTATTTTATTGTAAACTTAAGGTAGTTTTTAATTTTATTTTATATTAATTACTTCTGTTATGATGATATAGAATTAGTTACTTTAAGAAGTGGTATTGGTGAATTTTAATTACCTGGGGATTCTTCTTCTCAATCTAGATTTATAAAAACTTCATTCTTAAAAAGTCATCTTACTGTAGATAATTATGAAAATTAATATTTAAAATATAGCAATTAAATCAGTAGATTTCTAAATAAAAAAGTAGGAGTCATGTCATTTAGTATAACTCCTACCTTTTGTTCGCAATATATTAATATTGTTCACAAAATCTACGATATAAATTGAAATTTATTTATTCAAATCTAATCTCATATAAATAGAAGTATCCAATGGGCTATTATTATAAGATTCAATTTCATAAAATCCAATTTTCTTGTATAGATGTATTGCTCCTTGTAAAAAAGGTAATGTATCTAAAAGCATGGTTTGGTAACCTATACTCTTAGCATCTTCAATAATTGTTTTTATTAGCTGACTTGCAATTTTATGTCCACGAAACTCAGGTTTAATATATAATCTCTTCATTTCACAGTTTTGATTATCTATTCTTTTTAGCCCTATACATCCAACAAATGTATTATCAATTTCAACTATATATAATCTATCATTTGGTAAACCATACTGTTATCTTAAATGCTCTATTTCAGAAGCATAGTTTTGTAAGCTTAGATATTCTTTGAAGTTTTGGTCATTTTTAACTAGCATATTTGTGTACTCTGAAAATAATTCTTTAATTTCTATTTCCATACAGTACTCTCCTTTTTAAAATCCTATTTATATATACTTAGCAATTGTTATAAATTACGAAATAAAAATAATTCAGGAGTTTATATTGAAAATACTAATGTATGCCTATTTTTATGCCTTATTTTTCACGAAGAAAGCTAACATAGCCTTAAAAAATAGTATAATTAGTATAACAATAAAAATTAAAGGGGGGGATTTTATGAATTTAAAAACTATACACCATATAGCTATAATCGTTTCTAATTATGAGAAGTCAAAAGATTTTTATGTGAATAAACTGGGATTTGAAATTATTAGAGAAAATTATAGAGAAGAGAAGGGTGACTATAAACTAGATTTAAAATTGGGAGATTGTGAACTAGAAATATTTTCTGGAAAAAATAATCCCAAAAGGTTAAGCTATCCAGAAGCATGTGGTCTAAGACATTTGGCATTTAAGGTAGATAATATTGAAGAGGTGGTGTCTCAGTTAAATGAGATGGGTATTGAAACAGAGCCAATAAGAATAGATACTATAACTAATAAGAAGATGACTTTCTTTGCAGATCCAGATAATTTACCTTTAGAGCTTCATGAATAAAATTAATATTACAAATTATTTATAGTAAGTTATAGAAGTAACCACATCTTAGAACTCAATCTATTGAAAAATCTAAGGTGTGGTTATTTTTATATCATATTTATCACAAAGAAAGCTAAAATAGCCTATATTAATACTGTTCATTAAAATTCCATTCACTATAAAACTCATTTAGAAAATCTTCCATGAATTTATGTCTTTTTTGAGCTATTTCTTTTGCTGTATTTGTATTCATTAAATCCTTTAATTTTAATAACTTTTCATAAAAATGATTTATTGTATGGTTTTGTGAATTCTTAACTTCATTTAAGGACTTAAAATCTATAGGCTTTAAGTTTGGATCATATATTACTCTACTTTTACTCCCCCCATAAGTAAATGCTCTAGCTATTCCTATAGCACCTATAGCATCTAGTCTATCTGCATCTTGAACTACCTTTCCTTCAATAGTAGGTTGTGTTGAATCAACAACTCCACCTTTAAAAGATATAGTTTGTATTATTTTAATTATTTTCTTAAAAGAATCATCATCTATATTTATGGATTTTAAAAAGTTTTCTGTAACTGTGGTTTTTGTATCATTGGTATTTGAAAATTTCCAGTCATCAATATCATGTAATAGTGATGACATTTCAACAATAAAAGAGTCTGCATTTTCTTTTTGTGCTATATATTTAGCTAAATTATATACTCTTTCTATATGAAACCAATCATGTCCACTGCCTTCATGTTCTAGTTTATCTTTAACAAATAATTTAGTTTTTTCTATCATTAAATCTTTATCCATGTTAATAACCTTTCTGTTTTATAATATATAACAATTACGACTTAGTTTATATTGTATCATTTTCAACACTTATTTAAAATATAGCCTAATAATAATATTTAATTACTAATCTATTTATTTTCAACAGCTACCTTTGCCATTGATATAGCTCCTTCTTTAGTCTTATTCCCACAAATAAATAAAGCTGGATGACAGAATGTACAATTCTCTATCCCTGTAAGCTTAGATAAATCATCATTATTTAATCCACCCCATGTTTTTGGTAAATCTTTTCTAGCAGCAAAGCTATTAGCTTCCTTTGGCACAGTTTGTGTACACCATGACCCTGTTACGTCTTGATATACTACATATAATACATTTTCATTTCTATCAAGTTCAAGTACAGTATCTTTCCATGGAACTGATTTTTCTAATACTAAAATATGAGATTGTTTTACATTTTGTTTTTTAAGTTCATTCTTAATCATTCTATAGTTTTCATAACTATCTACGAATTTCTTTGTTATTTTATATAGTATTTTTTTTGCAAACTCTACTGCCTCAAAAAATCCTTTTTCTATTTCATCTTCTCCAGCACCAGTAGGTATAAAAGTATAGATAATATCACAAAGTGTCATAATTGGAACTTGACTAGTCATAACATCTACACCATTATCTTGTGCATCTATTTGTTGAATAAGTATAGTATCTACTTTCTCTGCTACCTCTTGTTGCTCTTTTAAATTAGATAGATCTGGGAATTTTGCATTTATATATGATATACCAAAATCTCTCCATAATAACCCAAATCCACAGTAAGGTATTCCATTTTCTCTTCTTATTTTATCAACGTGATGGTGATCATACTTCCCATTCCCTACATCTGATACGATATCGCAAGTTTTTAGTAATTCTTCATCTCTTGTTCTTATTATTTCTAAATCATTATATATAGACTGCATAAGTGCTACACCGAATACATCATCTGCATGGAAAATTCCATTATGTACTGCCATCCTTTTCATTTTCTTTACCTCTTTTCTCAAGTTTTTGTAATGCTTAATTTATATAATTAAACTTAATTTAGTTTTTCTGTTTTATATATAATATATTTTATATTACCAAAATTTTTAATTTAATATAATCATTAATAATAAAAAATATCCCTATTACTTTTTACCGTTACCATAAAACTTAAATCCTAAACTTTTTTCTAATTAGAGGTAATTTTTCTTTAATTTTGCCTATTTAGACAACCTCTAAGGTTTTTTCGTCTCTTTGGTAACACTAGCTATTTTCGTTGAAATTTACACATTTCACCCGTTACCAAAGGCGTTACCAGAGGTGTTACCATAAATTTTTCGGTAACACCTTTTTTTAATAAGCGTTACCAAAGTACTTTTTTTGGTAACGCCTTTGGTAACGCTAAAATAGGTCTTTGGTAACGCTAAATTTTTCTTAAAAAGCTATTTGAGAGCCATCGTATTTTCCAAATTAATTCAAGTTATTTTCTGATATATTATTTATAATTTTGTAACTTTTATGTTTTCTAAATATATTTATATTGCTATTGAAAACAAGTTTTTAACAGTTTTTGAAGTATCATAATCCACTTATAATTAAAAAATGACCTATAAATAGATTACCTTAACTGTCATCTACCGGTTATCAGTTTTTTATATCATCAAATATAACTGATATAGATTATTCTTCATAATCTCGATTTGTAAAAACTGCATTCTTAAAAAGTCATGCTACTATAGATAATTATGAAAATTAATTACACTAATATATATGTTAGTAAGTAAAATTTACTAAAGTATATATGTTTTTGACTATATTAACCAAATTTTTTACAAGATGATTTTTAAATATTTTGTAATAATTAAATAATAAGGCTATGTTTTAATACAATGTTGAAATTATATAAATTTTGAATAATAAAAAAATCAAGAGCTGTATTTACTTATTCATACAACTCTTGATTTAGTTCGCATTATATTAAAATTGTTCATCAAACTTATTAATGAATTTTAGTTGCATACATTGAATGTATTATATTACAAGTTCTTTATCATAATTTAATATATCTTTAAATTTTCCTTTATATGTATACTTAAAAATATACCATGCTATAATACCACCTAGCGTATTTAGTATCAAGTCTTCTGTATGAACTGATCTTCCATATGATAATGATAAAATATTCATAAATAATTGAATTAATTCTATTGATAATGATATAAGAAAAGATGTCAACATACATAATTTTATACTTCTTAATTTTTCAAATTTAATGCATAAGTAGAATATAAAAGGTGATAGAAGAATTAAATTTCCCCCTACATTTCTTATTACACCTTTGACACTGATATTGTTTTTATAATAATCAACAAAAGGGATTAAATTTATATTATACCTCTCTAGTATACTCATATTTGATAAATAAGGTATAGTACTTCCTATACGAAGTGGAAAAATAGTTACTCCTATAAGGATGAATAGATATATAACAAATAAATTAGTTATTATCTCTTTATATAAATTTAATTTATCACCTTTTTTTCTTCTAAATAATAATATTACACCTCTAATTATTATCCATAGTGGTAGTCCTATTATTAATAATATATTCATTTCAAATATAATTTCCATCTTGTTCCCTCTTTATATTTATTTTAAATTTATTTGGAAGACAACATCTTCAACATCATCTTTTTTAATGTTTATAGTTCCTGGTGCCTTCTTATTAGGTATTAATTCCATTTCTTCATATACTATTTTTATATATTTACAATCTCTATTAAGATTTCTATAGACACTAGTTTTACCTATATTTGTACCCTCATCATTATAAAATTCACTAAATCTAAGTACTTCATTACCTTTATCATCATAAATCAAAATATCATACATAGTATCTTCAGAATCTTTAGGTGTAATATGATTAACTATTAAACTTAAAGGTCTTACTTCTATACTAGATACTGTAAATTTAGATTTTGTTTCATTTACTTCAATAACTTTATTGTCTGAAGTATAGCTTTTAACTGAGAAGTTAAACTCCCATACATCTCCTGGAATGTAATATTTATCTCTATGAAAAGATTCAGCATTTATATTATCAAAAATAATATTTATATTAAATTCATCTGGTAAAGAATCTTTATTTTCAAGTTTTAGCAATTCAGTTCCAACAAATGTATAATCATCCGTATAAACACCTTCAATACCAGAACTATTAAATACATAATCTGTCATATTATTTATTTTAACCTTACAGTTACTTAATAATTGATGCATTGTATCATCTCTTTCAAATTTCTCTTCACTTTTTATAATATAAGATATTGCTATGTATTTCCCATCACATAAAACACTTTCTGCTGTAACAGTTTTTCCATTTGCTGTAACTGTCTGATTTACTTCTTGCGCACTATCTTCAAAGTACTCATTAAAGTTAATACTCATTACCTCTGATTTTTTAGAATTTCTAATTTCTTTGTAAACATCCTTAACAAAAGGCATTCTATTAGCTAAACTATCTGAATTAAAACTCAAAAATAAAGCTCCCATAATACTTGCACAAGCTACTACTTTTATAAATTTATTTCTTCTATATTTTTTAGATTTCTTTTCATTTACTGCTTTTTTCAAACCCTTTTTTATATATAAATCAATATTCTCTGGTATTTCAATATTATCAAATTCCTTATTATACATTTAAATAATTCTCCTTTAATATATTATTCAACTGTTGTGTTGCCCGCTTTAATTGGCTTTTTACAGTATTTATTGGTATATCTAACATATAAGATATATCTTCTATTTTCATATCATCAAAATATCTAAAAATAATCACTGTTTTATATTTAGGTTTTAAGAAATCTATAGCTCTATATAAATCCAACTTTTCTTCAATAGATACTCCATTTGATTCATATATACTCTCACACTCTTCATCTTCCAAAAATACTGTCTTACTTTCTTTTTTTATATGATTTATAGCTGTATTAACTAATATTTTTGTAATCCATGCTTTAAATGAATTATCATCTTTTAAAGTATTAATCTTAATCCACGCTTTATATGTAGTTTCTTGTACAATATCTAGGGCAATCTCCTGATTTTTTACATACGTATAGGCTATTTTGTACATATATATCTTATATTTCATTAAAAGACTTTCAAAAGCTCTATCATTTCCAGCCCTTGCTTTCTTTACTAAATGTGATTCACTCCTTTCTCTTTTTATATCTGATATTTTAATTATTTCTTGCATTTGTTCCACCTATTTCATTTTGTATTGGTACTTCTTCTTATAAGACCACTTATATATTAAAAAAGTTGCATTTTTTACAAAAAAATAAAAACAACAACTACTTTAGTATATCAAGTATCTAAAATAGTTGCTCTTTTTATTTCACATTATATAACGATTGCGAAGTTAATTATATTGTATCATTTTCAACACTCATTTAAAACATAGCCAATAATAAAAAAAATATGAATAAAATTAAATAAACTGACTATAATAATAACTGTAAAGGACTGATTAAAATTAAATATATGGGAATATAGCTCAGTAGGTAGAGCAATTGACTGTTAATCAATGGGTCACAGGTTCGAGCCCTGTTATTCCCGCCAATAAAAAAACTCTTAGTCTAAACTAAGAGTTTTTTTATCATCAAATATAAATTCTGTAGGTATTATATTTTTACGCTATGTTCAAGAATAGTGTTGAAAAATAATATATAATTAAAGAGGACTGGTGATAGTCCTCTTTAGCAACTATAAACGAAAGTTTGTATCTTATCTTGTTAATTCTATTAATTCGTTATAAATTTCATTAGTTTTATCTGAATTATCTTCATTAAAAACAATTACCAAATCTTTAGTAGTAAGTCTTATAAAAGGGCTTACTTTATTATAGATACATACTTTAGATTTAAAATTATCTCCATTAACTTTATAATATCCATTATTGGTATTAGGAGTATTACTGCCTGAACCCCCTGAAAGTATTACCTTATTAAGTAACTCGACATCGGTTATATCTTCTATATTGTAAGTAGAATTCATAATTTTAATTGAATCATCATCTATTATTATAGATGTTAACTTTGAATCCATTTGTTTAAATAGAAAATTTATTGATAATCCTATCCCTACAAATATTATAAGCGTAAATATTAAACCATATTTTTTTTCTTTACTCATATAAATTCCCCTCTATTCTATATAATAATAGTTATTACTATTGTAGAGTAATATAACAAATATACTCTATATATACAATGGTTTTCTATTTTTAAAATCCTTTATTTTAGTATTCGAATAAGATACATGAGATTGTATAAATAGTCTCTTACACTTCATAGAATCCTTATCTGTTTTAAACAACTCAATCCACTTAAACCAATACATATAATTAGCTAAATATTTTGTTGCAACACCATTAAAACCATCCATCCACTTTTTTAATCTACTGTGATATGAATTTATATGTTGAATATGATATATACCCTTTTTAAACTTTCCAGTCTCTATCTTCTGTATATCCACATCTATGTTCTTATTTAAACGTATATAACTCTTATGAGAGTCGATACATAATGTTGATTTTTCTTCTATTCTACCATTAAATAATCTCTCTACATCTTTGTATTGCATTCTCCCATTACATATTAATTCTGAAATTATATTCCCAGTTCTATCTATTGCACACATTACAGCAACTTGAT
>OOCW01001643.1_pt1 | contig 15007 bp, 12 predicted proteins | sample 1671201 | NCBI WGS metagenome assembly OOCW01 (sample SAMN06348132, study PRJEB24527) | human gut metagenome | biome: human gut; feature: ankylosing spondylitis patient; material: feces | host: Homo sapiens | place: China | collected 2015-10
ATTTTAATTTGCTTTTTTCTTAAGAAATTTTACCAAAATAATTTGCCGTATAACATGATACGTATAAGATTGCTAGAAGAATTGCTTCCAGAGTTTTATTTGTTTCAGCTAAGACACCATGGGAAAGTAAATGTTTAGTACAAGCATTAACTGCTCAAAAGTTATTGAAAAACCAAGGTATTTCCACAACAATTTATTTAGGTGTTAGAAGATATGAAAATGAAATGAAAGCTCATGCATGGCTAAGGTGTGGTGAGTATTATGTTACAGGTGGAGGAGTTATAGATCAGTATACTGTAGTAGCTAAGTTTGCTAATTAAAGTAGACTAAACATTTCCAAGTAATTATGATGCACAAGATAATCCTATATGTTGATGCTTTAAGGCTGCATCAATTAGAGACATATCTTAAAGGATTAAATGATGATAAGAAGGAGAAGATTAGAATTTGAATCTTCTTTATTTGTGAATAATAACTTTTATTAAAAAATTTGAGATTAAAAATAATATTATATAAATTTAAGAGGTAGTATCTATATGTAGAACTATTTTATAACAAACAATTTACAATGTTATAAACAAATTTACTTCATGTCCAAGAAAATAAACAATAAATATAATGCACTTAAAATGTTAATCTAAAATATAGAAATTAACATTTTAAGTGTTTTTTTATTATAAAATATTAATTTGTTATTGCTACTAAAGTATTAATTATAATAATAAGAATATTCCCCTAAAGTGTAATTTACATAAATTGGAGTAATGATATATAATAAATATACTATGATATTAGTATATGGGTATTTTAATTACTACTAATTAGAACTATATATGAAAATTAATCTAGTAAATAAGTAATAATTAAAGATCACTAATCTTATACTTAATAAATTCAGTAAGATAATATAATTAATCGGAAATGGTACCTATATAACCCAAATGGTATCAGTACCGAAATGTACAAAAGAGAGAGGATTAACAATGAAAAAATGGGAAAAGCCAGAATTAAAAGTTTTAGGAGTAGAGAATACAAGAGAGTGGATATCAACAAAGAATATATCAGCTGGAGATGGAAATAGATGGGTATGCTCGTATTGTGAGAAAGATCCAAAACATAACATAAGTGATAATGGATATGGAACAACAGATGGTATTAACTATACTTCAGATACAAAATGCTCTTTTTGTGGCGGAAATACTTGGAAGGTAGTTCTAGAAAGCTCTGTTCCATCTAATGTGGAATTATCTTAAATAACATATAAAAAGTTAATTAATATTGTTAGTTACTTTTTAAGATATGCTGTAAGACTGGCTTAATAATAAAAAATACCTCCTATGCTAATTTGTTAGCATAGGAGGTATTTTTTATTATATATAAATGAAACTAATTCAATATATAGTTTTACTCTATAATATGTTTATAAAACCTTAAGGGTGGTTTATAATATAACTAATGATATATGGTTAGAAGGGAGAATTAAATGAATACGAATAAAAATATTTATATAACTCCAGAAGAATATGAAAAAATGCAATCAACATTTAATTGTAAAACTGAATATGATAATGGAAGAATTATAATGCATTCAGATACATCAATTAGACATAATGATATAGTATTAAACATAGCATTTGCTTTAAAAAAATATCTTAAAGGTGGGAAATGTAAAGTTAGTACAGAGCAAATAGAAGTTATATTTGATGAAAACATAAAGTATAAACCAGATGTATTTGTAACTTGTGAAGAAGCAACAACAAAAGGTCAAAGTTTTACATCACCACCAAAACTAATATTTGAAGTAGTTTCAAAAAGTACTTCTAGCCATGACTATATAACAAAGCTTTCAGTATATCAAAAATATGGAGTGATGGAATATAATATAGTAGAGCAAAATGGAAATATTGTTCAATATGGATTAGAGGATGGAATTTATAGAATAACAAACACATTTCATACTGGAGATATATTTTCAAGTTATTTATTTAAAGATTTTACTGTAAGTATGGAAGAGATTTTTGAGTAAAAATAAAAGCTACATATGAATTCAATTAATAGGTGGAATACATATGTAGCTTATTTTTTTAAACTAATTCACTAGCAACCTCTAAAATACTTTCTCTACTAACCTCTCTAAGATGTCCCTTCTCCAACTTCATAATTCTATTACAAATATTAAGGGCTGAAGGTCTATGAGTTATTATTATGCATGTAGGCTTAGTAGGTAGTTCTCTAACAGCCTTTAAAACATTAACTTCAGTTTCAGGGTCAAGGGCAGATGTAGCTTCATCAAGAATCAATATAGGTCTTTCCCTTAAGAATGATCTAGCAATAGCAATTCTTTGAGCTTGTCCTTCAGAAATACCAACTCCTTTTTCACCAATCATTGTATCAAGGCCATCCTCAAGTTCATTAACAAAATCAAGAGCACAAGCATTTTTTAAAGCAACTTTAATTTCATCATCACTAGCGTAAGGGTTACCGTATTTAAGATTATCTCTAATACTTCCAGAGAATAAGGTATTCCCTTGAGGAACATAAGAAATAAGTTCTCTATAATTTCTATTAATATCCTTAACAAGATTACCTTCACTAAGTAATACATTACCTTCAGTTGGATTAATTAATGATAAGATTAATCTAATCATAGTTGTTTTACCTTCTCCAGATGGACCAACAAAGGCAATTGTTTCTCCGGCATCTATAGTTAAGTTAATATTATTTAAAATATTATTAGCCTTATAAGCAAAGCTTACATTATCAAAAACTATATTAGGTTTATTAAATGTAGAAGATACCTTACTACTAATACTATCTAAAGCAACTTCTAAGCTACCAATATCATCAAGCTCTTTTTCATCAGCCATTTTTTCAACTGGAATAGCTTCTATCTCCATAAGTCTTTCAGCGGCAGCTATAGTTGATATAAGACCAGGAATCATACTTGCTAATGAAGAAAATGGTGCTTGTACCTTACTATATAATTGAAGCATTCCTGTAAATGTACCATAAGTTGATACCCCTTTAGCAATGTTTAAGACTCCCCAAGTAAATATTGTAAAGTACGCAATTGAAGAGCAAAAGCTCATAGACATTGAAGTCATTACTGATAGTTTTGTATTTCTCATAGCAATTTTATATTTATTATTTTGAATATCCACAAGTCTATGCATATTTATTTTTTCCATACAGAATGTTTTAACTATCATTATGTTTTGAATGGACTCCTGCATAAAGGATCTATATTTAACATCTTCTTCTTGAGCTTCTTTGTATAAATCTTTAAGCTTACGGCTAAAATATTTACCAACTAATATTAAGAATGGACCTATAAAAACTGCAGCAAATGCAATGGAAGGGGCCCAACTTATAAGTGTATAAAAAGAACCAACTAATGTAACTGTTAATGAAACAAGACTTGGAATTGTACCAAGAATAGCAGAACTAATATTGCTAACATCTGATGTTACTCTTGTTAATAAGCTTACAGAATGAAATTTACTTTGTTCTAACCAATCACTACATTGTATATGTTGATATATTTTTCTTTGAATATTTTGTGTTAGTTTAGTTGATGAGTGTGTACTCATAAATGATGTTATTGGACTTGATAACATACTAATTAAAGTAATGACAAGCATTATTATTAACCAGCGAATTGTAGCATCAGAGTCACCACTAATTGCAGAGTCTATTAATGATTTTGAAACTGTAACATTATAAATGCCTATAATAGCAAATATAACATTAACAATTATTGAAAATATTAAGAATGGAATTGCTGGTTTAGCATAGGACCCCATCCATTTTATCTTCATCCATAAGTCTTTTGATGGCTTAAGTTTTTTTAAATTTTCCATAGTATCTCCTTCCTAACTTTTGTTATAGACAATCATTATTATTTTAACATTATAGTAAAATACTTACAATAAATCCTGGGATTATAATTGGTAGATTTAAAAAAATTTGTATGATAATATATTTAGTGAATAGAATAAAAAACTGATGAGGTGACGGAGTGATTTTCACTAAAAAAATTAACTTAAGGTTGGCTCTTATAGGTATTGTATTTATGGGACTTCTAGTATTAACTAATGGAATACTTATGGAGTATGGTTTAAGGAAGAGTGTTGAGTTTACATATAATACTCATTATAAAGAAGCTAAAAGGATACTAAATCAGGAAGTATATATATTAAAGGATATTGCAAATAGAATAACTGGAGATGAAAAATTAATAAATATTTTAAAGAATAATAGGAATATTAATGATTTAACTGAAGAAGAGACAAAACAAGTATTTAATGAAATTGCATATATTCAAGAGTATTTAAAAGATTTAATATTCATAAATTGTGTTACTGTTGTAAATGTTCCAGGAGAATATTTGTTTTATTCTGGCAAATTAATTGAAAATTTAAATGTGATTTCTAATTATGAATTGGAGAATTTTGGATTTAGTAAAGAAAACTCACAAATAATAACGGATATTTATACTGATCCTGGAAGTGGAAAATATACAATGGCAGTAATTAATTTTATTTATTCAGATGAAAGTGATGACCCATTAGGAATATTTATTTTAGATATTTTACTGGATGATCTCATTGAAGATATAAATTCTAAATTTTATATGGGAGAATTAAATGCATATATAAAGATTGATGATAATACTTATTATTCTAGTGAGGGAATTGTTAATAGTATTAGTAATAAAAAGAATAATTACATAGCAAGGTTGAATAATGTTTTAGATAATAAAATAGAGGTATTTTTAGAATTTGATAAAGATTCTATTGTTTATAGTAAATATATGAAAAGAGTTAATGATTTTAGAATTTTGATATTTACTATTTTGGGAGTAATTTATTTATTAGCTTTAGTTTTACTAATTAGAAGAACATTTAAACCAATATTAAAGTCTTTAGATAAGCTGAAAATATTATTGAGAAATTTGGATAATGAAGATTTAAACTTTGAAAGTTTAAATGAATTTGAACAATTAGAAGTTGTTTCTAGTTCTTTAGGAACTTTAGTTGATAAGAAAATTAAAGCTCTTATTTATTATGATGAATTAACGGAATTACCTAATAGAAAATTATTATTTAAGCTATCCAATGATTTAATAGAAGCTAATGAAAAGTTTGCATTAATATTTGTTGATTTAAATAAATTTAAATATATTAACGATGTTTTTGGCCATAGTGCAGGAGATGAAGTATTAGTTAATTTTAGTAGTAAACTTAAAAAGTGTTTAAAAGATAAGGGAATAGTAACTAGGTATTCTGGTGATGAATTTATAATTATATATAACAATTATATTGATAATGATGAGTTACAGTTATTTTTTAATAATGTAATACTGGAAGAGTTTAAGGAACCTATAACATTTAATAATGGTAAAAAGGTATTTATGAATTTTGCCGCTGGAGTTTCTGTATATCCTAAGGATGGAAATAGTTTTAATGATTTAATTAATAAAAGTGATTTTATGATGTATTCTAGCAAAAGAAGTAGCAAGAATTCAAAGTTGTTGTTTTTTAATGATTCAATTTATAAAGAAATACTTGAAATTGAAAATATAAAAGAAGATTTAAAGTATGCAGTAGATAACAATGAATTCATTTTATACTACCAGCCAATAGTAGATAAAAATAAGTCTATAAAGAAGCTTGAGACATTAATTAGATGGAATAATAAAAAACTAGGATATGTTCCCCCAGATAAGTTTATTGAATATGCAGAGGAAACTGGAGAAATAGTTAAAATAGGTTATTGGATTATAGAAGAAGTATGTAAAAACTTTATTGAATTATTTAATTCTGGTTATATGTTACAAGTTAGTATAAATATTTCCCCAATTCAACTTATGGAAGTTGATTTTGTAAATAGGGTTGAGGAAATTCTTAATAAGTATAATGTTATGTGGGAAAATTTATGTTTTGAAATAATAGAATCAGTAGTTCTTGATGAAAATGTAATTATTCATGATAATTTATTGTTACTAAATAAAAAGGGAATAAAAGTTGCCTTAGATGATTTTGGAACAGGATATGCATCCTTTAGTTATTTAAAGAAATTTAAACTTGATATTTTAAAGATTGATAGAATATTTATACAGAATGGTTCAGATGTTGACTTTAAAATTGTAAATAATATAAAGAATATTGCTCATCTACTTAATATGGAAACTGTAATTGAAGGTGTTGAAACAGAAGAACAGTTTAGGGAATTAAGTAATATAGGATGTGATTACTTCCAAGGATATTATTTTTCACATCCTTTACCTGCAAATGAGGTAATAGGTTATCTAAATAGAGTTAATGAAGAAGAGAAATAAACTATTAATTAAATATTGTTATAACTTTATAGTTATATAATTGTCTCTAAGGCAAGCAGAAAAAATGCGCTGAGGTTTTTACTTATCAGCGCATTTTTTGTTTTGAGATACTAATTAAAATAAAGTATTTTGTTTACCATTTTCCTTTTTAATAGTTTGTTTATTTTTATTATTTAAACTACCAAGAGGACTATTAAAACTGTTAAGAGGATTTGGAAGCTCCGTATTACTAGAAGGTGTAACACCCCTAGTTCTGTGTTGCTTATCATTAGATTTAGCCATAATATTATATCTCCTTTAATATATGATTTTATCCTATTGAGTTGAAAATTAAATCAAATAATAAATTTAATATTAAGGTTATTTATATTGTTATATTAATCTATATATCGTCACCGTCATCAATGTAACTAAATTCATTACATGCTATATTATTTGCTACTATTGGATCTTCAACAGTATTCGCTAGCATTGTATCAACTCCTTCTGGAGAATGACTTACTAATGATTCTTTACTAGGTTCGTAATAGCTTCTTACATGTGGCAAATAAACATTAGACTTATCTTTCAAGATGCTCCCTCCTTGCAACATAAATGTTGTAAATATACTATACACAATACTAATTATTAATTTAGCTTTAGGAATGTTTAAATGTAAGCCAATTAGTTTCATAATAGTTTATTCCTAAGCATATATATAGTGTTTGAAGGTTGTACAAGAAATATACGTGATTCAAATAAATTATTAATTTATAAATAAAAAAACATGAAAAAAAGTCAATAAATCTGAAATTAGTCACATTGTTTTTAAAATTTTAATAATATAAAATTAATATAATGGTATATATGGAAATTATTTTTGAAAATTATAAATAGAGATTTTAGGAGAAGTTTAAGTAACTTTAAGTAAATTAAGTATAAAAGCTAAGCCGAAAAGCTAAGTATATAAGGTTGCTATAAAGACTAAGTATAAAAGCTGAGTATAAAAGGAGAGAAGGAGAAGTTAATATGTATCCAATTAGATTTGAAAACGTTTATTATGAGAAAATTTGGGGTGGAAGAGATTTAGAAGCTTTTAGAAATAACTTACCATCTGGAGATATTGGTGAGTCTTGGGATGTTGCATGCCATCCAAATGGAACTGGAGTAGTTGCAAATGGTGAGTTAAAAGGTAAAAGATTTGATGAAATAATAAGGGAATTTGGACATGCTTTAGTTGGTTCAAAAGTAAGTATAGAAAAGTTCCCATTATTAGTTAAGTTAATAAATTCAAGAGAAAAGTTATCTGTTCAAGTTCATCCAGGAGACGAATATGCTCAAAGAGTTGAGAATCAATTTGGTAAAACAGAAGCTTGGTATGTTGTAGATGCAAAACCGGGAGCAAAATTAATTGTTGGAACAAAGAACTGTGATAAAGAAGTATTTGCTAAGGCAATTGAAGAAGGAAGATCTGAGGATTATTTAAATGTTGTAGATGTTAAAAAAGGAGATTGTTTCTTAATTAATAGCGGTCTAGTTCATGCTATTTGTGAAGGATTAATAATAGCTGAAATACAACAAAATTCAGATGTTACTTATAGAGTTTATGATTATGGAAGACCAAGAGAAATTCATGTTGAAAAATCTTTAGAGGTAATTGATTTTAATTTAAAAGCTGAAAATTTATCAAATAAAAAGGTTGTTAAGTTTGATGGATTTTCTAAAGTAGATTTCTGTGAAAATGAGTATTTTGGTATGCAAAAGTTTAATATTGAAACTGAATGGGCTGATTGTAGTAATGAAGAAAAGTTCTTTATTTTAACTTGTGTTGATGGTTATGGAACTATTGAAAGTTGTGGAACGAGTAGACAAGCAACTAAAGATGTGAGTAAACAAGGATTCTGTGAGGAAATAAAGATGGGAGATAGCTATTTAATACCTGCAACAATGGGAAAGTATGTTGTTAAGGGTAACTTAGCAATAATTAAAAGCTACCCAATGTAAATTTTTGTATGTACCTCCGGGGTCAATCCAATATTTGTATGCACCTCCGGGGTCTATCCCAATATTGGATTGGCCCCGGAGGTGTATTATTTTTACTAGTGATGTCAATAATTAAGCTAAAACTTTACAAGAAGGAGAAGATTATTTATGGCATCGCATAAAAGACCTTGGGTAGCAGGAGCAATTTATCATATAACTAATAGAGGAAATAGGCAAGAAATAATATTTAGAGAAAGTATTGATTATATTGTTTATCTAGGTATTTTAAAAGAAACTTTAAAGTTTTATGAAGATGACAATTATAAATTAATTAGCTATTGTCTTATGAGTAATCATGTTCATTTACTTTTGAAGACTGGTACAAAGGATCCAAGTTTTTTTATGAGAAGAGTTAATAGTATGTATGCAAGATATTTTAATAGTAAATATCAGTATATAGGTCATTTGTTTCAAGGAAGATATTTTAGTAATTTAATAAATAATGTTATAGAGTTGCTTGAGGTTAGTAGATATATACATTTAAATCCAGTTAGAGCAAAGATAGTTGATAGTCCAGAAAAATATATGTGGTCTAGTTATAATAAAATTGTATTAGATGAAGATAAGTTTAGAAATTTAGATTTAAATAGTAGAAAGTTAATGTTGGATATGTATATAGATGAAGATCAAATATTAGATTTATTTAATATATATTATATAATTCAAGAAAATAATAAAGAGGATTTAGAATATAAAGTAAAGAAGATAAAGGATAGTAGAGTTAAGTATAAGAAATATGTGGAGAGCAAGATTTCGTCTGAAGAAGAATTATAATTAACTGTAAAAAAATGTAACGTCCCCGGAGGTGTTTACATAAAATGTAAGCGCCTCCGGGGACGTTACAAAAGATGGAAAATCAGTTTGTTTAATGTGGAGGAGATATACTATGAAGTTTGTTTTAGCACCAGATTCTTTTAAGGAAAGTATGACTGCAAAAGAAGTTTGTATTGCAATGGAAAATGGAATAAGAAAGGTATATAGAGATGCAGAGTGTATTCATGTTCCCATGGCAGATGGAGGAGAAGGAACAGTTCAATCTTTAGTTGATGCAACAGAAGGAGTATTATATGAAGAAGAAGTTACTGCACCATTAGGGAATAAGGTTATTGCAACTTATGGAATATTGGGAGATGGGGAAACTGCCATTATAGAAATGGCAGAAGCTAGTGGACTTCAGTTAGTTCCAAGAGAAAAAAGAAATCCATTGATTACTACAAGCTATGGAACTGGAGAATTAATAATTTCAGCATTAAATAAAGGGGTTAATAAAATACTAATAGGATTAGGTGGCAGTGCAACTAATGATGGTGGAGTTGGTATGCTTCAAGCTTTAGGCATAAAATTTATGGATAAAAGTGGACAATATATAGGATTTGGTGGTGGAGAATTAAGTAAAATTGTAGATATAGATATGTCTTCCTTTGATAAGAGAATTCTAAATATTGATATAGAAGTAGCATGTGATGTTAAAAATCCTTTAACAGGAGTTAATGGAGCAAGCTATGTATTTGGACCTCAAAAAGGAGCAAGTATAGAAATAGTTCAAAGATTAGACGAGAACTTAAAGCATTTTTCAAAGGTTATTAAAGAAAAGATGGGTAAAGAGATTGATAGTATTGAAGGTGCAGGAGCTGCTGGGGGATTAGGAGCAGCATTGGTTGGACTATGTAATGGAAAACTTAAAAGAGGAATTGATATAGTTGTTCAATATTCAAAATTAGAAGAGAAAATTAAAGATGCAGATTATATTTTTACTGGAGAAGGTAGTATAGATTTTCAAAGTAAATTTGGTAAAACACCTGTTGGGGTGTCAGCGATAGCTAAAAAATATGATATACCAGTAATAGTTTTTGCTGGAAATATAGGAGAAGGAATAGAGGAACTTTATAATTTAGGAGTAACTTCAGTAATTGGAATACTACCGGGAGTGGTAACCATAGAGGAGGCACTAAAGCGAGGTGCAATTAATATAGAAAGAGCAGTTGAGAATATAGTAAGGATACTTTGAACATTCCATAAAATGTATGTGCCTCCGGGGAACACCCAATTATTGGGTGTTCTCCGGAGGTATATCGAAATATAGTAAAAATTGTCGTTGAAAAATATTTAAGTTATTGGTATAATTATATTTCTCAAAGGGACGAACAAAAAAATCAAATTTTATATAAATATTTGGAGGAGTTACCAATGCCAGTAAGAATTGCTATACTAGGTGGACCAAGATGTGGTAAAACAACATTAATTCAACAATTATACGTAGACTTAAAAATTAGAGATATAAATGTAGGAGTTGCTACAGAATATAGTACAGATTACTTAAGAGATAAAGGTATGATTGAATCTATTTCAGAACAATATGGAATATATTTAGGTCAATTACATTTAGAAAAGAGCTTAGATGGACATGATTATGCTATAACTGACTATGCTACTTTTGTACCGTACATATATGGAAGATTAATGCTTGGAGATAAAAAGAGAACTAAGAAGGAAATCGAAATATTAAATGATTTATATAGCTTAGCAATCAGAGATCTACCACAATATGATCATATTTTCTTTGTACCAAGAGAATTTGGTTATAAGAAAGATGGAGTTAGATGGCAAGATGAAGAAGTTGCTCAAATGGTGGACAAGGCTATTTTAGGATTCTTAGATGCTGAAAATGTTAAGTATTCAGTAATCAAGGGATCAACTAAGGAAAGATCTGAGCAAATAATGAAAATAGTTGGAATAAATAAAGCAATTGTACAACCTGCTAAAGAAAAAGAGATTGTAGAAAAATAATTTTATACACAATAGACAGTTATTATTAGATATTCTAAATATAACTGTCTATTATTTTTTTATTTAATTTTTATAAAAGTTAATATATTAAAAAAATCCTCTAATAAATTAATATAGAACATACAATGTATATTTATGTAAAATAAAAAGGTATTTTCAATTATTGTAAAAATGTTATAATAAATATAGTATAAAAAAGTAAATAAATATTTATAATGGGAGAGAGTATATGAGAAAGAAGAAATTAATAAGTATTTTAGCAATTGCTTGTTTTGTATCAGTACTATATACTGGCTGTTCAAGTAATTCAAGCAATTCAGGTAAGAAAGAAAGTAAAGCAGTAATTGTTACTGAAAAAGAAGAAAATAAAGAAGAAAAAAACAACAATAATGTGGAGGAAGAAATATCCACAGAAACTAAGGAAGGTGAGTTTGAAGGCATACCAGATTTAGATGTAAGCGCTATTTGAACAAATACTTTTGGAAATGAAGATGGTCTATTAAGTAAGAAAATAGAAGCAACAGAAAAATATTATAGTAAACAAAAAGAGCTTATTAAGAATTTTGATTCAACTATATATTCTTATGCTAGTGATGTAACAGATTTTAGTCATACTTCTGATATGACTCAATATAGATTATCTTATAGCTTTGGTAGACCGTATGTTGAACTTAATGAATATCCTGAGGGAGATAGTTTGAATTCAATATCTAGCGATATTACTTTCTTTGAAGAAGAAACTAAGGCATATCAAGAATATGTAAGTATTGATTTTAGGGTAGAACCAGGAAGAGAAATAAAATTATTAGATAGGGATAAAAAAATTATATTATCGCTATTACCAGAAGTAGATATAAGTGAAATTGAGAAATCAGTAAATGAATTAAATGAGCATTTAAAAATATCATCTGAATACAAGGAAATTGAATTAGAAAGAGATTACGGTAATTCTTTAATGGTTGATTGCTTAGGGGTTGATGAATATTCAGATAATAATAGTATTTCTATAACTTATTATAAGACAACATATTTTAAATAAATAATAAATATAACCATAAAAAATATAAAGGGGCTGTATCAAAATAACTTTTGATACTAGCCGAATAAGAAAGGGAGGATTCGAATTCGAATCCTCCCTTTTGTGCATAATATTGTTATGAAAAACATTAAATTAAAAAACAATATTATACATATTCATCAATTAGGATTCCCCATTAATTTAGAAATTATTATAATATTTGTGCTGCTGGTAAGAAACTACTTACTAAAGGATCTACTACAAGAAAATCAAAATCAAACTTTAAATCAATAGTAAATATCTACGAAGGCGAAAGCTGTTTAGGTTGTGAATATAAAAATAAATGCACAAAAGCTAAGAATAATAGGCAATTACATGTTCCTAAAGAATTTTTAAGATTAAGATCTGAATCATTAGCTAATATAACAACCAAAGAAGGGATACGTTTAAGAATAAATAGATCTATTCAAGTTGAAGGTGCATTTGCAGTAATTAAACAAGATTATGGATTTAGAAGATTTTTAATGAGAAGGAATAAGAAAGTCAAAATAGAATTATTGATAATGTCATTTGTCTATAATGTTAATAAATTGCACAACAAAACTTTAAAAGATCGAAACGACCAGCTATATAATAATAGAGTAGCACTAATAAACACTACTCTATTAATTTTAAATTATGATCTTATAAACTTTTTTTAGTAGTTAATACAACACCTGAACTAATTAATATTAGCGCAATTACCACTATTACATATGAGCTTATAGGTGCTCCTGTTTGAGGTAATTTTTGAGCTACTATATTTCCATCAACTGTATTCTTTTCTGCAATTACAAAGCTTGAGAAGTGTGAAGTCTTGAATATTACATTATTTCCATCTATTCTAGTTTCCATCATTTCAAACTTCTTTGTTGTTTCGTTGTAGTAGAATACCGCAAGTTTATCTTTGTTTAATCCATTTAATTCTTCGTTAGTTAAAGTAATTTTAATTTCTGCAACACCATTTGCAAAGTTGTGGATACTAACATTTCCACTGTCTTTTTCAACTATTAATTCAAAGTTAAATACTTTCTTTAATCCTTTGATATCTTTAGTTATATCAGAGTTTTCTACAACATTATATTTTAATTTAACAGCTTTTGCACCTTCTAATATAGATTTATCTATAGTGTTGAAAGGAATATTTATATCTATGTTATTTGAAGCTGTAATTTGAATTGAACCTGTACCAGTTTTTAGTGCTTCAATATCAGTAATTGAAACTTCAAATTTAGTAGTATTTTTATCTAAAGTAATATTGTTAACTGAGTTAGCTTTAATTTCATCAATTTCTACTTTACTAGTAGCATTTTCGCTTGGAGTTACTACTACAGTATCATTCCCAGGTTTCAGAGTATCCTCTGGTTTAGTAGTATCCTCTGGTTTAGTAGTATCCTCTGGTTTAGTAGTATCATCACTTGGTTTGTTAGTATTTTCATCTGAAGGTTCATCAGGTGTTATTTCACTTTCACTTTGAATGAAAATAGTTTTATTTGATGTTTCTGATATTACAATGTTATTTTCATTATAAACATACATTTGTAATTGTGAATATACTTCAGTGTCCTCAAAAATTGGAATTTCATATTTTTTAACAACTTGGTTATTTTCAATTTTTGCAACATATCTTTTAGAAGATTCATCGAAGATAGTCCATAAGTTTCCATCCTTATCTTGAGGAATTGTTGTTAATTTATATAACACTGGAATTGAGTTTGTTTTAACTAATTCTTCATTTATTATTGAATATTCAGCATAAAAGTTTTCAGCATATTCCCTTGAAAAAATTTTACCATCAATATATTTAATACCATATAATGAGAAGTCAGAGTTAACTTTACATTTGTTAACTAATTCACTATTTCTTATTACATATAATAAACTGTTATTTTGATAAGGATTTTCTTGGATAAAATAAGTTCCACTATTATAGTCCATATAACAATCGTAACTATGGTATCCTTCAAATAGTAAGTCAAAAGAATCACTATATAATCCAAAGTATTGTTCAGAAACATTACCGTAAGAAGCATATGCAGAATATTCATACATAGGTTTTCCGTTGTTTACAGTAATTTGAGTAACATAAACATGTGTATTACCAGTTTTATTTTCTTCAGAGTATAAAGTATAATCGGTATTATATTTATTATTAATTTTTTCTATTATCTCATTTTTTATAGAGTTATCAGAAATAGTATCATGTGAAATATTAGGATTACTGCTAGTTGAAATAGTTGGTATTTCATCAGCGGTAATTTCAGTTAAAGCTTGAGTATTAAAATCAAATGAGTAGTAAGTATTTTCTGGAGAATGAAAATCATATATTGAGTGATTAACATAAGTTTTATCATTTCCATCAATTATTGATAAAGATTGATAACCAAATGAAGGTTGTTCAAATTCTTTAATAATTTTTTCAGTTCCATTAGTAAACAATGATAAAATAAAATTTCCATCCCTTTCATAAGTAACTAAAGCCTTATTTTGATATTGTGATATGCTTGTTATATACATATCATTAATAGTTAAATATTGTGGTACTTTTTTAGTAGCATTAGCTTTTAAGTTACCTATTGGTAGCATTATCATAGTAATAACATAAATAACTAAAAGCGCAATAGTCTTTTTAAAGTTTTTCATAAATAAGTGTCCCCCATATTATATTGATTTTAGTCTATTGCATAACCCCCAAAACCTTGTTTTGGTGCGGTTTTACAAACTCATTTTTTCAAGTTTTCCCCCACAATAATTAAATTTGTTTATTTAGGACATACTAAATAAAACAAATGATTAGGAGG
>OOCW01001658.1_pt1 | contig 14875 bp, 15 predicted proteins | sample 1671201 | NCBI WGS metagenome assembly OOCW01 (sample SAMN06348132, study PRJEB24527) | human gut metagenome | biome: human gut; feature: ankylosing spondylitis patient; material: feces | host: Homo sapiens | place: China | collected 2015-10
GAAGTATGGTGATAATGTGATAAGCTTCATTAGCAAAAAAGGCGATGATATATGGTCATTTATTAGTAAAAGCAAAGTGATTGATAAAGCCACTGAGTTAGTAAGTAAGATTAATAAGTTTGGCTATGATATTAAAGGATATCTGGTTAAACAGGTAGATAAAGTTAGTGTAAACTTTGGAGAATGGTGGATGAAACAAACTCAGTTAGGAATAGTACATCCATCATTTGTAGATTCATTTAATCGTAATGGTATCTTGGAAGTGACTGAAAATGTAGGCGAAAAAACTATTAAAGATATAACAGAAGAAGCTGGACAAAAGCTAAGCACAGAAGCTAAGATTTTTAATAAGTTTACATCTCAAGAGATAGATACCTTAAAGAAAACAGTTATTGAAGAGTGTCAGGCGCTAAAAGATATGGGATTAACTAATAAAGAACTAGGACCAGCTATTGCTGGCGTATATGATAAGAGTACAGGTAAGATATATACAGCAATTAATAGTATAGATGGAAAGATTCCAGGAGAGTTAGCACCGATAATCAAAGAGAGAATAGATAATATGCCAGATGATGTATTAATTTCATATATAGAATATACGAAAGGTGCAGGAAGTCATGCAGAAGTATATGCTGTTAATAAGGCATTACTAGATAATCCAGATGTAAATATGGATGACTTATTAGTATATGTAAATCGTACATTAGGAACAAGTAAGCCAACGATAGAATTACCGTTTGTTACTTGTCCACATTGTAAGTATATACTAGAGGGATTCAATATACTTTCGAATATGCAGTAAGAAAAGAGGTTTTAGGATGGAAAATGTAAAGACTTTATCGGTAGAAGAAGTTTTAAAAGAAGGAATAGAATTTGCAGGAGATGTTTGTTATTCAGGAGAATATGGACAACAAGTGTATAGTGAACCTATGGAAGATGGCGGTGAACCTATAACAGGCTTACTTTATGAGAAATATAATAATGGAAATATAAATTATTATTGTTTCTATAAAAATGGAGTAGCAAGTGGAGAATCTGTAGAGTTTTATGCTTCAGGGAAGCTAAAAAGTTATTGTGTAATGGACCGTGGACAAGTTTTTGGTGAAAAGACTATATGGTATGAAGATGGTACAGTTAAATTACAAGAACAATGTAAATATGGGATAGTAATATCTTCTAAAGAGTTTGATAAAAAAGGTGTTATTGTAAGTGAAAAGAAAGAGCCAGATAGTTTTGAAAGTAGATTACTTGAAAAGTATGAAAGACTATATGAAGGGAAATAGGGAGCATAATGTTTAGAGAGATTTCTACAGAGAAGCAAGCAATTGAGTTACAAGAACAACTAAGTAAACAGATTTTACAAGAGGTTAAATTTGATCAAAATGCTATAAAAGCAGTAGCAGGAGTAGACTTAGCTTATTGGGGAAGTAATGGTAAAGAATATGCTGTATGTTGTATTGTAGTAATTGATTATGAAACGAAGGAAGTATTAGAGAGTACACATATTTATGGAGAAATAACATTCCCTTATATTCCAGGTTGCCTTGCCTTTCGAGAATTACCTCTAATCTTAAAAGCAGTTGAAGCCTTAAAAACTGAACCAGACATATACATTTTTGATGGAAATGGTTATTTACATCCTAGACATATGGGAATAGCTACACATGCAGCTATATACTTAAATAAGCCAACAATTGGAGTAGCAAAAAGTTATTATAAAGTAGATAATGTAGACTTTATAATGCCTGAAAATGATGTTAATGCCTATACCAATATCGTTATAAAAAATGAAGTATATGGAAGAGTATTAAGAACACATAAAGATGTTAAACCTATATTTGTGTCAGTAGGGAATTTCATTGATTTAGAAACAGCCACAAGGGTAGTAGAGCGCCTTGTAACTAAAGAAAGTCATATTCCTGTACCTGTAAGATTAGCAGATATAGAAACACATACATGGAGAAGGGCATATAAAAGTAATCACTAAAAATAAATAAGAGCTTAACACATAATTAAGAAGTAATGAGAGCAAAAGGTGTTAGGTTCTTTTTATTTAAATAATGATTAAGAGGAAATAGTAGAAAAATCAGCTAGTAAAGTAGACAATATTAGGTGGTATAAATGAAAAATTAAAATAGTGATATGTATCAGGCAATAGATTGAAGGCTGAGCAATAATTTAGCATATTCTAATGAGTCTATTGCGATAATAGATAAAATTAGAAAGCAATAAATAGTAGGGATGTAAACTATAACGCAGACAATCAATAATCTGACGTATATAAAACATTAGCTCCAGTTGATTTAGATTTTTATTCTGTAAACTAACTGGAGTATTTTACTTTTAATTATTTAAATAAGCAGAAAGGAATAGGTATCTATGGGGCGAAGCCTGGAAGTAGAGACACAGGCACTAACTAGTTTATCAAGGGACTATAGAATATACAAAGTAAATTACGTGAAATACAAAGGCAAGTAGCTGAAATAGAAGAACGTAGTAGCAGGCTGAGTCGAGGTTTAAATAATGTAGCGGCTTCTTATAAAGAAGAGGAAATAAGATCAAAGAATATTATTGAGACACAGAGGTTATCTATAAATAAAAATAGTAATAATAAGACTAATGTAAAAGTAGCAGTTAAGTTAGATAGTAAATTAACTGCTACTAAAATAGAGACTACTGTAGAGACAGCTACTAAAGCGGCATTAGATAAAGTACATGATATAGCCAAAGAAGCAATTGAAAAGGCTAAAAGCTTTAATGTAGTATCTCAAATTGAAGGAATGAGCAAAAAGGCTTCTGATACACTAAGTAACATTAAGACAAGTGTATCAGAGGTAGCTACAAATTTAGGAAATAAAGTAAGTGAAACAGCTAACGATATTAAGAAGACTGCAGTAAACTTTGCAAGTACGGTTAAGGATAAATGGCAGAACCTTAAAGAGGGTGTAAAAGCCTTTACTAAACAGACGAAAGATTTCGTATGTGATCTAGGTACAAAAATAATAGATAACATAACAGGCGCTTTTAATAAGTTTAAAGAAGTTGCTACCACAGCTATAGCATACATAAAAGATAAGAAAGATATTATTTTAGACACGCTAAAAAAAGTAGGAATTAAACTTTTAGATGGAACGCAATTTATACTAGATATTTTAGGGCTTATACCTGGTTTTGGAGAACTAGCTGATGGTGTAAATGGTATAATCTATACTTTAAGAGGCGATGCTCTAAATGCGGCACTATCTTTTGCAGCTTGTATTCCTTTTGCAGGTTGGGCAGCGACTGGTGGAAAGATAGTAGGAAAACTCGCTAAAATAGGCGATGTGAGCAAGTTCATAGATAGGGCAAAGGACTTTGCTAAGTACTTTGATAAAGTAAAAGACTTAGGCAAAGCAGCTATGAAGTATGGTGATAATGTGATAAGCTTCATTAGCAAAAAAGGCGATGATATATGGACATTTATTAGTAAAAACAAAGTTGTTGATAAAGCTACTGAGTTAGTTAGTAAAATTAATAAGGTAGGTTATGACCTTCAAGAAAAGCTTATCAAACAAGTAGACAAGATAAGTATAAGTTTTGGTGAATGGTGGGTCAAACAACAGAGAGTATATGCAGTGCATCCAGACATTGCAGATATAATTAACTTTAAGGAAAAAGTAACTAAAAATCTAGGTAAAAGTAAAATTAAAGAAATGACGGAAGAAGCCGGAGAAAAGCTAGCTTCAGCGGCTATAGAGAAACAAGTTCAAAAGGAAATAAAAGAAGGAACAGTAGAAAAATCGGCTAATAGATTAGATAATATTACGGAAAAGGTAACTAAGCCTAAATTAGAAAGTAATCCATTTGATGAAAATGGCAAACTAAAACCTAGTATTAGGTATAAAGCAGGAGAATATGACTACCTGTATGAAACAGATGAACTGGGAAGAATAAGTAAGTTTGAGACAGATAATCTACAATTAACTAAGAGAGAGAGCAGATTACCACACAATCCTAATACACCTGGAAAAGAAATAGGAGATCATGCAGGGCACTTAGCGGGTGATAATTTGGTGGTTCACCTGAATTGGACAATTTAGTTTCTCAATCTTCTAATGTTAACTTAAGTCAATATAAGAGATTAGAAAATAAATGGGCTAATGCTATTAAGGAAGGAAAACAAGTAAAAGTAGATGTTAACGTTAAATATGATGGAGATAGTTTACGGCCAGTAGAATTTAAGGTAAAGTATGAAATAGACGGTAAATATTATGAAAAAGATATAATCAATAAGGTAGGAGATAAGAAAAATGGATAAAATTTTTGAAGATTATTTTAGTGAATTGCAAGCTGATATGGTATCTATATGTTTAGAATACGTAGAAAGTCGTGCAGAGAAGATATATGTTTATGCTTCTTTTGAAGATTGTGTTGTAGCGAGTGATTACTTCTATAATATTAATGGAAAGACAGTAGAACGTCATAAATTAAATGATGTTGTAGCAAATACGCAGGAAAAATATGATATATCTGTTGAAAGACAAAAAGCTGTAGTTAGAATTTTAAATGATGATATAAAGAAAATGATACAAATATGCGAGGAATATCAAAGAGAAATGCCAACAGAGATAAAGCTAGTCTATGATGTGCAAAAAAATAGCTTAAAGGCAGAATACAGATATGATGTAGTATATTCTGATGACCCTGTAAAAACAGCAGATGATGTTGCAATGGAATGGTTTGAACAGATCAGATTAGAAGATACTAAATAGTAGCAAAACAGGTATTAAACAACTTGATATATGTAACATTAGCTCTAGTTTATAAGTTAAAATTGTAAACTAATGAAGAATGCAGTATTTGGAGATTTAACTTATGATTACTTATGGAAAGAAAAAGTTAAAATTAAATATAGGTGTTCAAAACGATGTTTTGTAGTAATTAAGATAGCTATAATTAGAAAGGCTAGTGTTTTTAATAAAAGCATTGGCCTTTTTTTGAAGGTAATTAATATAAGAGATTAGAAATTGAATGATGGTATAAATATCCATTGCCAACAGAAGAATATTTAGCAAAAAAGGAAAGAGTATGGAGAGTGAAATTACCTGCTGGATATAAAGCTTTTATACAACAGTATAGTGGAGGCATGCCAATAGAATTATTACCGATTGCGGCATTATTTGCAGGAGATTTTCTATGTTTAGATTTTAGAGATGGAAAAGAGATACCTAGTGTATGTGTATGGAGTCATGAAGAATCAGATATAGATGAACCAGTAACATATGAGGTGGCTAATAACTTTGAAGAATTTTGTGAAATGCTTATAGACTAATAGGTCCATGATTAAGAAGGATAAAGAGTGTATAGTATAATAAAAATAGATAATTAAGAAGGCGGTGAAAGGACATGCGTATTGTAGAAGGCTTAGTGAAGATTTCGGTGAGGGAGCTTGTAGAATTTGTTTTAAGACAGGGAAGCATTAATGCCTCAGCTATTAGTAGTAGCAATCGTGCAGTTTTGGGGACACTGGCACATAAGAAGATTCAAAAGAGCATGGAAGCAAACTATGAGGCAGAAGTAAGACTAATACATGAATGTGAGATAGATCAAATTGTTTACGTTGTAGAAGGAAGAGCAGATGGTATTATTAAAGATTTAGTCAGTGTAACCATAGATGAGATTAAAACCACTACTACAAGTCTGGACCAAATTGATGAAAACTATAACCACCTTCACTGGGCACAAGCAAAATGCTATGCCTACTTTTATGCTCTTCAAAATGATTTAAAGGAAATGCAAGTAAGGCTTACTTATTACAATATAGATACTAAAGAGATTAAGCACCTAACTCGTAGCTTTTTCTTCTCGGAATTAGAAGCCTTTTTTAATGGCGTTATCAATAAATATCATAAGTGGATTAAGTTTTATATGGCATGGATCAAGGTGAGAAATGAGTCGCTAAAGGAAGTTGCCTTTCCGTTTAAAACATATCGTGAAGGACAGCGTGCCTTAGCAGTAAGTGTTTATAAAAGTATTCAAAAAGGAGAACGTTTATATGCCAGTGCACCAACGGGGATTGGCAAAACGATTTCAACACTTTTTCCTTCTCTTAAAGCAATTGGGGAGGGATATGGGACTAAAATATTTTATCTCACAGCTAAAACCATTACACGTACAGTAGCAGAGCAGGCGGCACAGCTACTTTATATTAATGGGGCTAAGATTAAGGTTGTTACACTCACTGCTAAGGATAAGATTTGCTTTATGGAGAAGACTCAGTGTAATCCTGAATACTGTCCTTATGCCAATGGGCATTTTGATAGGGTAGATGATGCTGTTTATGAAATCATCAATGAAAGTGATCTATGGAATCGTCAGTTGATAGAAGAGTTGGCTAAGAAATATCAAGTATGTCCTTTTGAACTTTCATTAGACTTATCTGTGTGGGCAGATGTGGTGATTTGTGATTATAATTATATGTTTGACCCAACAGTAGGACTTAAAAGATTTCTAGATCATAGTGATTTCATCATATTAGTAGATGAAGCACATAATCTTGTAGATAGGGCTAGGGAGATGTATTCAGCAAGCTTATCTAAACGCCAATGTCTTCAAGTAAAGAAGACATTAGGAAAGCAGTTTCCTGCTATTAGTAAGGAACTGAATAAGATTAACGAGTATATGTTAGATTTACGTAGAGATTATATTGAAGTAACAGGTAACTATATTAGTAAGGAAGCACCTAAGAAGCTCTATACCATATTAAGACATTTTATTGGGGCTGTAGATAAGAAGTTGCAACAAGGACAAGCAAATACTTTACCTAATGAACTTGTGGATTTTTATTTTGAAGCCTTTCAGTTTAATAAGATTTATGAGTTTTTTGATGAACATTATATTACTTATGGTGAGACTAATGGCCATGAGGTGATTATAAAAATGTATTGTATAGATCCATCCACAGCTATTGAAGCAGTAACTAAAGAAGCACAAAGTGTCATATTCTTCTCAGCTACATTACTTCCTATTGATTATTATCAATATATGTTAGGAGGGAGTGAAGATAAAGCTATTGCATTGCCATCACCGTTTAAATCGGAGCATGCTTTCAAGATGGTGGCCACTGATATTGCTACGAGATATCGTGTAAGGGAACAAAGTTATAGTAAAATTTGTGAATATATCGATACTATGGTAAAGACTAAAGTTGGACATTATATGGTTTTCTTTCCTTCTTATAAGTATATGTTAGATGTGTATGAAATGATGGAAGCATATAAAGGTAGCTATGATATTTATGTTCAAGATAATAATATGGACGAGCAGGCAAGAGAGGCATTTCTAGAACGTTTTGTACCAAATCCTAATAAGACCAGTGTGAATTTTTGCGTATTAGGAGGAATATTTTCGGAAGGTATTGATTTAACAGAGGATAGATTAATAGGGGTGATGATAGTAGGCGTAGGATTGCCACAAATAGGACTTGAAAGAGATTTGATTAAAAATTATTTTGATGAACTTGGCAAAGATGGTTATCACTATGCTTATAGTTATCCAGGTATGAATAAGGTACTGCAGGCTATTGGAAGGCTTATTCGTACTGAAAAGGATAGAGGGATTATTTTGCTTATGGATGAGCGATTTACAAGTCCATTTTATCAGAGCCTTTTTCCACCTGAATTAAGTTTGAAGTACCATATTCACAGAAGACAACTCCCACAGGTTACAAAGTTAATAGAAAATTTTTGGGAAGAGACAGCTTTTGAATAAAAAAATAGAGAAGGGAAGCCCTTCTCTTAAAGTTGATATGTGAACGAGTATTAAATCTGAGAAGATTAAAGGGCAGCTACGCCTTCTTCACCAGTACGAATTTTAATAACATTTTCAACGGGATAAACAAAGATTTTACCGTCTCCAATGTTACCAGTATTGAGTATACGTTTGGCTGTAGAAACAACTAAGTCTACAGGAATTTCGCATACACAGATTTCTAACTTAACTTTAGGAAGTAAGTCCATGGTAAGTTCATTACCACGATAAACTTCAGTTTTACCTTTTTGATTGCCACAACCAAGTACTTGATAAACAGTCATACCAGTAATACCAATTTCATTAAGAGCATCTTTGAGTTCATCAAATTTACTTTGTCTTGTAATAATATCAATTTTAGTAATAGGTGTTGTCTCCATATTGATACCAGCCTTTCTGTAGTATATAGAAATAATTTGTATACGTAAATAGTGAAGCAAAAAAATGAGGATACGTATACATAATATGGCAAAATGAAAAAAGGCCTATATATACACTAAAAGTGTAGATATAGACCTCGTTGTCTCATTTGCTATATTATTTAACTATTTGTAATATTATAATATATAATTTTAGAGCAGTTTGTCAATACCCTTCAATCTTACTTTTGTAAAGAAGTTTCAAATGAATTACAAGTTTCTATGATTTGAGTGGCTTCATTATCTGGGGTATAAGAAAATTGCAGGTGTTTAAGTAAGGTATGCTCTATATTATTATTTTGATATTTATATTCAAATAGTGCTGTTTCATCTGGAGCAAGATTACCTAATTCTAATGTAAACTGGATTTTATCATAAGATAAACTCCCGCGTTCACGAATAATGGTTTGTTCAACAATAGGAAAATCAGTAGTATTAATATTAAGGATAAGGTTATTAAGGAAGTGACTTGAAGTATTCGTGATACGAATTTGACGTTTGCTAAGAGAATGTTCATCTGGAGCTAAAGGTATTTCTTGTATATCTAAGAAAGTATGCATAGAATCAACCTCCTTATATATAAGTTATATGATGAAAGTTTAGGAAATAAAACTTTATAAAATATAAAAAAGGAGGTGAGGCACCTCCTGAAAAATTAATATCTACCACAAGTTCTACAAGGGTTGTATTTTTCTTTGCATTGTTCATGATTGCAGTTACAAGCATCTGATTTTGAGCTTGAGCAGCAACTACAAGATGATTGAGTATTAGAGTAGTTACAAGAAGATGATGAGCAGTCAATGCCTCTACCACAGGTTCTACAAGGGTTATATTTCTGGCATGAAGAATTATGAGCACAGTTGTAGCATTCGCGAGGGAATGGAGAGTTTTTATGAGATATAGGTTGTTTACAAGATTCACAAGGTGTATAAGAGGTAGTAGCTTGTTGTTGGCAAGGTTTACAAGAATCCATAGCTTGCTGTTTACAAGGTTCACAAGAATCATAAGAGCTAGAAGAAGATTGTGTGCAAGGAGTATAAGAATTGCAAGAATCGTAAGATTTAGATGAAGAACTATAACTGTAAGAACTACAAGAGGTGTCAGAGGATTTTACACAAGTTGCAGGTTTACAAGCAGCCTTGTGGGTGTTATATGGGTTTTTAGAACAGTGACATTTTGCAGTGTATTTGTTAGATTTTTTAGGTGCTTTATGTGATTTCTTAGAGTCTTTACGGTTGTTACAAGGTTTGTAGCTATGAGAAGGTGAATCGTAGCAAGAGTCATTAGAAGATTTATCATGGCAACTAGAAGTAGAAGATGTTTCGTAACAGCTAGAATCAGAAGATTTATTATAGCAACTGATGTTAGAAGAACTATCATAGCAGCTGTCATCAGAGGATGAGTGGTAGCAATTGTCATCGTAAGAATCATCATAGCAGCTATCCTTAGAGGATGAATCGTAGCAATTGTCATCGTAAGAATCATCATAGCAGCTATCCTTAGAAGATGAGTGGTAGCAATTGTCATCATAAGAATCATCATAGCAGCTATCCTCATAAGATGAATCGTAGCTACTGCAATCATAAGAATCATCATAGCAGTTATCCTCATAAGATGAATCGTAGCTACTGCAATCATAAGAATCATCATAGCAGCTATCCTCATAAGATGAGTCGTAGCAACTACTATCGTAAGAATCGTTATAGCAGCTACTATCGTAAGAATCATCGTAGCAGCTATCATCATAAGCGTCACTATAGTAACTATCATCATAAGATTTACTATAAGAATAGCTATCTATACTACAGTTAGATGCAAATTCATCAGAATAGTCATCGTTAGAGTAATCATAAGAATCAGAGTAACGTGTAGAACTATCGTAATTACTAAAGTCAAAATAGTAGTCATCAAGAGCCTCTTTTACACAATCTACAAATTCAAAGGCAGCTTTACATACACCTTTATTATCAGGACTACAGTCACATTGGTTGTTATCAATTTTATCATAAAAGTTATCAAGCGTTTCATCGATTGTATCAATGAAATCTAAGGCTGCTTTACAACTTGGTTTATGTGAGTTGTTAGATTTAGTACCCATTAATAAGCCCCTTCCATAGTTTGATTTGAGTAATCTCACTCACTTCTATAATATGCAAACTACCAAAAAATGCTAATAATTTAAAAAGTTTTTAACATATATTGCGATTAGGAGAATATACATAGTCGTAGGATAAGCTCCAAATAAAGGAGATATAAGTGAGGGGGTACTATGAAACGGGTTATTTTAATCATACAAATTGCTATGATTTTTATAGGAAGCATAGTTGGTGCTGGAGTATGTTCAGGAAGAGAGCTTAATCAATTCTTTGCGACTTATGGCATTGCAGGCTTTATAGGAATCATATTATGTGGTTTACTATATATAATATTTAGTAAGATTATAGTAGAAATTAGTATGAAAAAGAATGTATCATCTTATAATGAGTTTGTAGATTTGGTATGTCCGAAGTGGGTAGCTAATTTCATTAATGTTGTACTGACATTATTTTTATTAAGTAGTACATCCATCATATTAGCGGGAAGTGGGGCCCTACTCAATCAGTATTTTGGTATACCTAAATGGATAGGTGTATTAATTATGGTAGGTTGTAGTAGCATCTTTTTAATGCGTAATACAGAAGGATTATTTGAAGTAAATTCCGTTGTTGTACCAACCTTAGTCACGATTATGACAGCTATTTTTATAGATTACGTGTACCACAATCCATTTACTTTGAATTTTACATATATGCGTTTTATACCAGCTCAAAAGGAGAATTTAATAATCTCCACATTGGTGTATGTAAGTTTTAATATACTAACAATTATAGGGGTAATTGTCCCTTTAACAACGGATATAAAGAAACCTAAGGAGATTCAAATAGGTATCATTGTAGGCAGTAGTGTACTGACGATTATTAGCATGTACATTATTTTCTTAATGCTCGTTAATCCTTTTTATCCTAAAATGTATGAAATGCCACTCTTAGCGATTGCTATGAAAATGAGTCGTTGGCTAAAGATTGCAATGCTAGGAGTTATGTGGCTTGAAATGTTTTCTTCTCAGGTTTCTAATGTATATAGTTTATCTTATTTTTTAAGGAACAAATTTAATATTGCCTATAACAAAGGGATCTTTATAGTTGTTTTAATTGCATTACCTTTTTCAGGCATAGGCTTTGCTAAGTTAGTAGAGATTTTATATCCAATGTACGGTGTTCTAAGTCTAGTCTTTTTATTATACTGTATTATTTATTTTTATAAGTTAAAAAGAGAGACTAATAATTAATCTTACTAATATTACGATCATTATTAAAGAAAGAAAAGTTATACATAATAAGAATCTCATCAAATTTATTGGAATTAAGATAGTCACTTAGATTGAACGGAATATACCTTAAATCAATTACATCTATTTGGCGATAGTAGTAAGTTAGAAATGGCACAGCACTATTGCCAAAGGAATCTTTAAGAAGGAGGAGTCTAGGCCCTCCTTCTTTTATATTTTCATTAACAACAGTAGTTAAACCGTTATTTCCCCATAAGAAGGCTGCATATTTATCTGAATCAGTAAATTTAGCTTTATTGTATAAACCGGGTACAGATTTACCATCTACAGTTACGGAGACTTCAGGTTCAGTATAAAGTATAGCTTCTGATGGAATGTTAGTGAACTTAGAACGGTTATAATAGGAGCCATAAAAATTATACACTATATTGAAATCATTATAATGACTAATAGGGTTTGAATTATCAGTATGGAAGCAATAAAGTGGATTTGGCATTAAATCAGGTGGAATACGCCCTAGATTTAAGAGATGATTATACATAGCAAGATAGGCACCAGAAGTTGTCCAGTGATGATCTGTACGGTAGTAAATATAATCATCCGAATGGCGTAAGAGAGCTGGCGAAAGCACTAATGTATTAACATGTCCAGTATTATGGGCAATCTGATAGATATATTTAATCCATTTAAGCTCATTGACTTTAATAATATGGGCAGGTAATAAATCAGGCCTAATAGTATAAGCATCTGGAATGAGGATGAAAGAAATTTCATCATTAGGATGTGTACTAATAAACGTCATAATGGACTGCACATTTTTTGTGAAGGTCTCTCTATTAAGCGTATCAAAACGTTTAAAAAGATGTTGCTGTTTCCCATAAATAATACCATTATTTTCACGCATACCAATACTCAGCATACATTTTGATTTTAGATTTATCCAAGAATCTCTAAGTGGAAACTGATCATTAATAGCTGCTTCAAAGTCAGTAGCATAAGTGCCTTTAAGGTAACTTTTAAGTGTAAATCTAGGTATTGTTTGAAGATAACGATTTTCTAGGTTTGAAAATTTACGAGGAGGTAAAAAGAGACTTGCTGCAGAAATGCTTAAAATAATTAAACTCATTATAATAAGGAAACTATATTGTTTAAGTTTAGAAAACATCAATTTTACCTCCTTAGAATCTAAAATATAGAAACGGATTATAAGTAGCATCTACTAAATAAGCTATGGACAATACAAAGATGACAAGATAGATAATATTTGTAAGCCAAGTATAATTTGAGATGCGGTTGTAAAATTTTAGTGGTAGCTTTGTAGAACAGATAATAGCAATACTAAAGGTAATAAAGTAACTACGTAAATAGTACAGATAATCTGTACCACCATACCAATTAAATAACTTATGAAAGAGACTTTTTAAATCCTTAAAGTCTAGTGTACTGAAGATCGCCCAACTAATTAGAAGTATAAAAATAGTATAGATATGAGCAAATATTGGGTGATCTTCTAAGAATGTAAGAAAGCCTAGTTTTTCAATGTTTAATATAACAAAGAAAAATAGTCCCCAAAGTACAAAGTTCCAACTTGCACCATGCCATAGACCTGTTAGTGCCCACACAATAAGCAAATTAAACATAAGACGAATAGGACCTACTCGATTGCCACCTAAAGGAATATAAACATAAGTTTTAAACCAGCTGCTTAATGTAATATGCCAACGGCGCCAAAATTCAGTGATACTTTTAGAGATATAAGGAAAATTGAAGTTTTGAGGAAAGTCAAAACCTAGCATTTTTCCAAGTCCTATAGCCATAGTAGAATAACCACTAAAGTCAAAATAAATTTGTAATGAAAAAGCACAAATACCTAACCAGACCAAAGGCGTAGACAGACGATAAAAGCCAAGTCTTTGGACTTCAGACCATAAAGAACCGATGTTATTTGCTAAAAGCACCTTTTTACCAAGTCCTATAATGAAGTACTGTAAACCAATTTGTAGGTTTTGGGGTGAGAAGTTACGATGATGTAAATTCTCATTAATATCTGTATATTTTACAATAGGTCCTGCAATGAGTTGTGGAAATAAGGCTACAAAGGTGGCGAAGGTAATAATATTTTTTTCAGCAGGAACCTTTTCAAGATAAACATCTATTGTATAAGACAAAGTTTGAAAGGTATAAAAGCTAATACCTAAAGGTAGTATAAGGTTTAAAATAGGTAAATTTACATTAAATAGACTATTAATTGTAGAGGCAAAGAAGCCTGCATATTTAAAAAAGAATAATGCACCTATATTAAATAAAATAGAAATAAGAAGTCCTAAATGCGTTATAAACTTATTATTTCTGAAAGCTGAAATCATAAGACTCATAGAGTAATCAACTAAAATAGAAGCGAGCATAAGTAATAAATACCTAGGCTCGCCCCAAGAATAAAATAATAAACTTAAAAGAAGCAATGTAATATTTTTAAATTTATGAGGCACAATGAAATAGATAATCAGAGCAAAAGGCAGAAATATAAAAATGAAGAATAAACTACTAAATACCATTAATAAGCGCTCCGTGTTTTATTGGAAGTAGCTATTTATAATGTCTTCAGCTTGCCCGAGATCTTCATTAATTGTATCTTCTGATTCACCTAAAATAATAAGGAAAGCATAGTCACCACGTACAATGACACTTCCAGCTTGAGCTTTTTGATATTGATCAGGTAAATACTGAGCAAATGAATCAATTAAATCCTGTTGACGCCTCTTAAGGGCCTTAACAACTGCATCAATTTTACCTGGTACAGCTTTTACGGCAACAACGGTATCACAAGAAGTAATAGTCATAGCTGCTACACCTGCATAAGTTTCTACATTGCTCATATCCATATAATAGAGGTCTACGAGAAGTGTATCATTAACAGGTTCAGGCATTTGAAGTGTAATTTGAGCCTGGATTTCATCTACAATATCTGATAAAGTTACCCCTTCCTTAAGCGTTGTGCCATCACTACCACCATTTGTGCAAGCACAAAAACAAAATAGACATGCACTGACTATGAGACAAAATGCAAAGAGTGTATATAATCTTTTCATCGAATCACCTTTCTAAAATGCATAGATTTTAAGTTTGAAATTAGTATGTGTTCTAAATAGAGAGAATATGTATTAAGTTATGCAAAAGGACATCGGGAGTATGTACTGATACCAACTACACCTTCCGTAATTTGTGCTAATCTAAGTTCGATAATCAATACAACGGGCGGAAACTCGCTTACTCCGTTCGCTCAAACACCCGCCCTAAAAACGTATTGATTATCTTCACTAAGATTAGCATCAAATTACTC
>OOCW01001670.1_pt1 | contig 14805 bp, 9 predicted proteins | sample 1671201 | NCBI WGS metagenome assembly OOCW01 (sample SAMN06348132, study PRJEB24527) | human gut metagenome | biome: human gut; feature: ankylosing spondylitis patient; material: feces | host: Homo sapiens | place: China | collected 2015-10
TAGAGAATCCCATTCCCTTCTTTAATCCATGGCTGATACAAGTTGAGTAAGCAATAATGATTGATGGTCCGTTATGTGCTTCTGCTTCAAGCATTGCCTTAACTACTTGGTTCTTATCAGCTCCAATAGCTACTTGTGCAACATAAACATTTCCGTAAGACATCATCATTCTTCCTAAATCTTTCTTCTTAGTCTTCTTACCTGATGCTGCTAATTTTGCCATAGCTGCTGCAGGAGTTGATTTAGAAGATTGTCCACCAGTATTAGAGTAAATTTCTGTATCAAATACTAATACATTTACGTCTTGTCCTGATGCTAATACATGGTCTAATCCACCGTATCCGATGTCATAAGCCCAACCATCTCCTCCAAGGATCCATTGTGATCTCTTAACAAGGAAATCAGCTCTTTCTCTAATTTCTTCAACTAAAACTTTTGCTTCTTCATTTTCAATATTGTTTTCTGCAAGTATTGCTTCAACTTCTCTCGAAGAAACTTTTGAAAGTTCTCCGTTATCTTTATTCTCTAACCAGTTCTTAAATACTTCTTTATATTCTTCAGCTATATCCATAGAAATTAAGCTTTCCATATTTGAAGTTATTTTCTTTCTCATTTGATCAGCTGCTAAGAACATACCATATCCGAATTCTGCATTATCTTCAAATAATGAGTTAGCCCAAGCTGGTCCTTTACCTTCATGGTTCTTAGTATATGGTGTTGAAGGTGCTGAACCTCCCCATATTGATGAACATCCAGTTGCATTAGCAATCATCATTCTATCACCGAATAATTGAGTTACTAATTTGATATATGGAGTTTCTCCACAACCAGCACATGCTCCTGAGAACTCGATAAGTGGTTGTTTAAATTGACTATCCTTAACTGTCTTACCTGGAGTTAAGTGTTCTTTGTTTGATACTTCTTTTGATACTGAGAAGTCCCAATTTGCTACTTCTTTTTCTACTTGTGTTCCAAGTGGCTTCATTTCTAACGCCTTACCTGGTGCTGGACAAATATCAACGCAGTTGTTACATCCAGTACAGTCTAATGTACTAACTTGAATTCTGTAGTTTAATCCTGCTAATGTTTTACCAGTAGCTTTCTTAGTTTCAAATCCAGCTGGTGCTTTAGCTAATTCTTCATCAGTTACTAAAACTGGTCTAATACATGCATGTGGACAAACGAAAGCACATTGGTTACATTGAATACATTTTGCCATATTCCATTCTGGAACATCTGTTGCAACACCTCTTTTTTCATATGCTGCAGTTCCTGCTGGGAATGTACCATCTTCTAATCCATTAAATGCACTTACTGGTAATTTATCTCCCTCTAAAGCATTCATAGGATTCATTATGTTCTTAACGAAATCTGTTACTTCTTTAGTTTCTACTTTAACTTCATCAGTAGCAGTCTTCCAACTTTCTGGTACATTGATTTTAACTAATGAATTCATACCAGCTTCAACAGCTTCGTAGTTCATGTTAACAACTTTGTCACCTTTCTTACCGTAAGCCTTCTTAATTGAAGCCTTTAAGTATTCAGTTGCTTCTTCTTGTGGTATAATTTCTGCTAATTTAAAGAATGCAGATTGCATTATCATGTTAATTCTTCTACCTAATCCTATTTCAGAAGCAATCTTAGTTGCATTAACTGTATAGAAGTTAATTTCATTTTCAGCTATATATCTCTTCATTTTAGCTGGTAATTTTCTTTCTATTTCTTCTTCGTTCCAAATAGTATTTAATACGAAGTTACCACCTTTTTTAAGTCCTTTTAATAAATCATATTGATTTACGTAAGCTTGTACGTGACATGCTATGTAATCAGCCTCATCAATAAGATAAGTTGATCTTATTGGTGTATCTCCAAATCTTAAGTGAGACATAGTAACCCCACCAGATTTCTTTGAGTCATATGCAAAGTAAGCTTGTACGTATTTATCTGTGTTTTCACCTATAATCTTGATAGCTTGCTTATTAGCCCCAACTGTACCATCTGATCCTAATCCCCAGAACTTACATCTAACTGTTCCTGGCGTAGCTATTCTTAATTCATCTTCTACTGGAATTGAAGTGAAAGTAACATCATCTTCTATACCAACCGTAAAGAAGTTCTTAGAATCTTCTTTCTTTAAGTTATCAAATACAGCTTTAATATCTGAAGGAGTAACGTCCTTAGAAGCTAATCCGTAACGTCCACCAACTATCTTAGGTGCGTTTTCTTTTCCATAGAATGCAGAACATACGTCTAAGTATAATGGTTCACCATTACATCCTGGTTCCTTAGTTCTATCAATTACACAAATCTTTTCTACTGATTGTGGTATAACTTTTAATAAATGTTCTACTGAGAATGGTCTGAATAAGTGAACTTTAACTAATCCATACTTTTCTCCTCTAGCATTTAATTCATCTATAGTTTCTTCTATAGTTTCAGTAACTGAACCCATAGCAACAATTATTTCTTTAGCATCTTCTGCTCCATAATAGTTAAATAATCCATAACTTCTTCCTGTTTTTTCTTCCATTTTAGCCATGTATTCTTCAACTATTGGAATTATATTATTATAGAATTTATTTGAAGCTTCTCTAGTTTGGAAGTAAATATCTGAGTTTTGAGCAGTTCCTCTTGTAACTGGATTGTTTGGAGTTAATGCTCTACTTCTGAATTCCTTTAAAGCTTCTCTATCAAGCATTTCTGCATAATCTTCATAGTCTAAAACTTCAACTTTTTGTATTTCATGTGATGTTCTAAATCCATCAAAGAAGTTTACAAAAGGTAATCTTCCTTTTATAGCTGCAAGGTGAGATACTGGAGCTAAGTCAGCTACTTCTTGTACTGAACCTGCAGCAAGCATTACACAACCTGTCATTCTTGCTGCCATAACGTCTTGATGATCTCCAAATATTGATAATGCTTGAGATGCTATTGCTCTAGCACTTACATGGAATACACCAGGTAATAATTCTCCTGCTACTTTATACATGTTTGGTAACATAAGTAATAAACCTTGTGATGCAGTGAAAGTTGTTGTTAATGCTCCAGCTTGAAGTGAACCGTGGAATGTACCAGCAGCCCCTGCTTCTGATTGCATTTCTACAACATTAACTGTTTGTCCAAAAATATTTTTCTTCCCTTGAGCAGCCCATTCATCAACAACTTCTGCCATTGTAGTAGATGGTGTTATAGGGAATATTGCAGCTACATCTGTAAAGGCATATGCTACGTGAGCAGCAGCCGTATTACCATCAATAGTCATCATTTTCTTTGCCATGATAATATACCTTCTTTCATCGTAATAAGTGTTTCTAGATAATAATTATTATTTAATAATAATTATACTTACTTTGAAAATATTTTTCTAGTCTTTTTCTTAAAAATCTTATTTAGTATAATTTTGTAATCTTTTGTCACTTTTTAGTATAACCACATACAGTAATTTCTTCAATAGAAAAATACCATGTTTATACATTTATTTTTTTAATGATTATTAAAAGATTTTTCAATGATTATATTTATTCTTTTATTAACTATCTTTTAGATTAAAATTCTAATAAATTTCAAATCATATTGAATATACCTAATAATACTATCTATATATCCCTTATACAATAAGGCACTTTTTTTATATATAGTATCAAAAAAGATACTAAGTATATAGATTTAAACCATTAGATATGTTATTATTTATAAATGTACTCTAAAAGGAGGTTTCATAATGAATAAAACACTTTCTTTTCATAATGATTGCCATATTAAGAATCGTTGTGCTAAATATGATACATGCCCTATGATTCTTGTACATAGAATATTATCAGGTAAATGGAAGATTTTAATATTATGGTATTTAAGTAACGAAACTTTGAGATTTAGTGAATTAAAAAGAAAATTACCTGATACTACTCAAAAAATGTTAACTAATCAATTGAGAAGTCTTGAAGAAGATAACCTTATTTTTAGAAAAGTATATCCTGTAATTCCTCCTAAAGTGGAATATGGACTTACTGATATAGGGAAAAAAATAGTTCCTCTTCTGGAATCTATGTATACATATGGAGTTGAATATTCACAAGATAAAAAATCTTCTAAATAGCTAAGTTGTTTTACTTAGCTATTTTTAATTATTATCTAAAAAATTATTATCTAAAAAATTATTATCTAAAAATTATTTCTAAAAAATTACCAAAATTACTTTTAATAGTACTACTTTTATCTTAATTTATTGTTATAATATATTTTATAGAGTATTTATTTATTATGTTACACATATTAAATTTAAGTTTATAATTATCTCTTTGCTTATTTATTGACAATAATTATTGTTGGACTATAATTATTATATAGAAGTTAGAATTAGAACTTATAAATTTAATATTAAATTGTAAAAGGAGATTATTCACATGGCTAACACATTCAAAATAACCGAAGACTTATTTTGGGTAGGAGCTCTTGACCCAAACTTAAGAATTTTTGACATAATAATGGAAACTAAATTTGGTACATCTTATAACTCTTATCTTTTAAAAGGTTCTGAAGGTATTGCTTTATTTGAAACTGTAAAAGAAAAATTCTTTGATGAACATTTAGAAAAAATTCGTTCAATAATAAATTTAGAAGATATAAACTACGTTGTTGTTAATCACACAGAACCTGATCATGCTGGTTCAGTAGAAAAAATATTAGAATATGCACCAAATGCAACTGTTGTTGGATCTGCTCTTGCTATTAAATACCTAAGTGAAATTATTAACAAACCATTCAAAAGTAAAATTGTAAAAGATGGTGAGACTTTATCTTTAGGAAACAAAACTTTACAATTTATTAGCGCTCCACAATTACACTGGCCTGATACTATGTACACATATGTAATTGAAGATGAAACATTAATTACTTGTGACTCTTTTGGAGCTCATTATTGTGATGATCGTATATTAAAAAGCTCTATAGAAGAAGATAAAGAAGAGGATTATGTTGAAGCTTATAATTATTACTTTAGAATGATTATGGGTCCATTCAAACCATTTATGCTAAAAGCAATGGATAAAATTAAAGACTTAAAATTAAATTATATTTGTCCTGGACATGGTTTAGTCTTAGATAACTCAAACATTGAAAAATTTATGAATCTATATAGAGAATGGTGTCAACCTGTAAAGAGAGAAAAGCAAAGTATAGTTATTCCTTATGTAACTGCTTATGGATATACTGAAACTATTGCTGAAGCTATAAAAAAGGGAATTGAAGCAGCTAACTTTGATGTAGATATATTAATGTACAATTTAGTAACTGCTGATATGAATGAAGTACTAAAAGAAATTAATGAATGTAGTGGATTATTACTTGGTTCTTCTACTTTATTAGCTGATACTTTACCTCAAATTTGGACTATTTTATCTTCATTAAACCCTGTAATTCATAGAGGATTACCTGCAAGTTGCTTTGGTTCTTATGGTTGGAGTGGTGAAGCACTTAAAAACATAAATGAAAGATATAAACAATTAAAATTAAATATTGTTTCTGAGCCACTAGGAATATTATTTAAACCTAGTGAAGAAAACTTAGAAGCTGCTTATAATTTTGGTTTAGATTTTGCAAAAAAAGTTTTAAAATAAATAAAAATAAGGAAGGTGTTTATTAATTACATCTTCCTTATTTTTATTTTGATTTAATTTAAAACTATTCTTTTATCTTTATAAAAAACTTTGTAAAATCCATTATTAATGCTGCTATTATAGCAAATCCTAAACAAATTCCAAATTGCACCCATCCAAAAGTTTCTGGAATATTAAATATTCCTCTCACTCCTGGTATCAATACAATAGAATATAAACATAAACATACTACTATTGCTCCAATAGCATATTTATTTTTGAATATACCTAATTTTAATACAGGTATATAATTTGATCTAGCAGGTAATGTTTGAAAGATTCTTGCTAGAGTTACTGTTGAGAAAGCCATTGCAGCCCCTAGGTCCGGTGAAGACAAATCTCCCACATATTGAGCTATTATTACTATAACTCCAATAATACAACCTCTTAAGATTACATCTTTTAATGTTCCTCCTGCAAGTATTCCTTCATTTATATCTCTTGGTTTTTCCTTCATTACATTAGGTTCTGGTGCTTCTAATCCTAATGCTATTGCTGGTAATGAATCATTTATTAAATTTATAAATAATAATTGCAATGCAGTAAATGGATTTGGCCAATTTACAAATACAGCAAATAATATTGCAATTATCGCTCCTAAATTTCCTGCAAACAGATATGTAATAGCCTTTTTAATATTACTATAAACTGTCCTTCCTACTTCTATAGCAGATACTATTGTTGAAAAATTATCATCGGTTAAAATCATTGCAGCTGCATCTTTTGCAACATCAGTACCACTTCCCATACCAATACCTATATCAGCTTGCTTTAATGCCGGTGCATCATTAACACCATCACCTGTCATTGCAGTAATATATCCCTTTTCTTGCCAAGCCTTAACTATACGAATTTTATTTTCAGGTGAAACTCTTGCATATACAGTAATATGTTCTAGTTTATTTTTAAGCTCTACTTCTGATAATGCATCTAGTTCTTGGCCTGTTAGTGATATATCCCCTTCTGTCATTATTCCAATTTCCTTTGCAATTGCTGAAGCTGTTGTTTTATGATCCCCTGTTATCATTACTGTCTTTATTCCTGCACCAATAGCTTCTTTTACTGCATCATAAACCTGTTCTCTAGGTGGATCTATCATAGCCATTAATCCAACTAAAGTCATTTCTACTTCATCTTCTAAACAAGGCACAAAATTATCATCTGGCACATCTTTTATAGCAAAAGCTAATACTCTTAATGCTCTATTAGAAAATTCTTCATTAATTTTTTTATACTGATCTATAATTTTATCATCTATTTCTACTATTTCACCATCGTTTAATGCATATTTTGATCTTGAAAAAACAACATCTGGTGCTCCTTTAGTAAACATAATTGCATTTCCATTGATAGAGTTTACAGTAGACATTAATTTCCTATCAGAATCAAAAGGTATCTCGCTTAATCTATCATATTTCTCTCTTAATTCCTTATAGTCTATCCCTCTTTTAGTTGCAAAATGAAGAAGTGCAATTTCTGTTGGATCTCCTATTTCCTTTCCCGCCTCTGTTATTTCTGAATCATTGCATAATGTAGATGACAAATTTATTGCTTCAACTTGATCAGAATCATTTCCTTTTTCTTTAACTGTCTCTTTACTAACTCCATACATAAAGAAATCAACAACTGTCATTTTATTCTGTGTCAATGTACCTGTCTTATCTGTACATATAACGCTAGTTGAACCCAATGTCTCTACTGCTGGCAATTTCCTTATTATAGCTTGTTTCTTTGCCATATCTTTTGTTCCTACTGCAAGTACAATAGTTACTATTGAAGATAAAGCTTCTGGTATAGCTGCTACTGCAACTGCTATAGCAAACATAAATGAATCAAATATTAGCATACTCATATTTTTTCCTGAAATATACCCTCTAATTACTTGAACTATAAAAATTAGAGCTGCTAAAATCATTATTATTATTCCTAATTTTTTACCAAAATCATCAAGCTTAGCTTGAAGAGGTGTTTGTTTATTCCCTGCAGTCTCTAATAATGTAGCAACCTTTCCCACTTCTGTGTTCATACCAGTTGCTGTAACCACTAAAGTTCCTCTTCCATAAACAACAGTAGCACCACTGAAAACCATATTTCTTTGGTCACCAATCCCAACCTCTTCTCCTATCTTCTCACTATGCTTTAATACAGCTTCTGCTTCACCAGTGAGCATTCCCTCAACAACTTTAAGTGTTTGTGCCTCAATTATTCTTCCATCTGCCGGTATATAATCTCCTGCCTCTAGAAATACTATGTCTCCTACTACTATATTCCTAACTGGAATAGTTTTTTTCTTTCCATCTCTAAGAACTTTTGCATTAGGTGATGATAGTTTTTTTAAACTATCTAAGGAGCTTTCTGCTTTTCTTGTTTGAGTCACACCTAACACAGAATTTAAAATTACTACAACAAATATAATAATAGATTCAACAAATTCACCTAAAAATATCTGAACAATTGCTGCAATAAGTAATATTATTACTAAAGGATCTTTAAAGCTTTCTAAGAACATTTTCCAAATTGGAACTTTGTTAGCTTCTTTTAATTCATTAGGACCATTTTTCTGTAACCTATTTTTAGCTTCTTCTTCCGATATACCATTTATTGTACTTTCTACTTCTTTTAATACATCTGAATACTCTTTTTTATAATGCATCTTAACTCCCCTTTCTTCTATTACTTCTAATATAGTATTTACTATAATTAGAAATTATATTAGCAATATTAAGATTCACTATTTGTAAATAATATTATTTTAAACTTCCAGATCTAATTATTGATATCAGCAACCATAAACCTAAAATTGCAGAAACAAAATATCCACCCATTCCAATAACTGATATTCCATATACTTTAGGTTCTGGATTTGTATTAATTATTAATGATGAGGCAACAACCATTCCTGCTATAACTAAAGAAAAGGCTAATCTATTAACCATTTTATTTAATACGTCTATATATTTATCTTTATCTTCTAGTACAATATTTACCTTGCCCCTTCCTTTAATTAACGTATCTGATAAAGTTACAAGCTTTGATGGTATATTTAAAGTATCTCTTGTTAGCTTATATCCCTTTAATAAATAATCATTCATATCAAATTGTGATAAAAAATACTCCTTATAATAATCTTTAACATATGGAATAACTAAGCTTATAATATTAAGCTCCGGCGAAAGTTCTGTAACTAATCCTTCAACAATTACCATAGTTCTTATTAACATGGTAAAATCACTTGCTAGTCTTAAATTATTTCTCTTTGCAATAGAAGATATTTCTTGAAATAGAACTGATATTTTTATATTCTTTAAAGATGTAGTATAATAATTTCTAAAAATATACTCTATATCTTTGTATAATATTTCCCTATCAACTTTTCCACTCTTTATTCCTATACTCATAACAAAATCAGTTAGCTTATCTATATCTTCATTTGCAACAGCTGCAATGGCACTATTTAATTCACGTTGTTTTTCATCAGATAACTCCCCTACTATTCCAAAATCAATGAAGCATATCTGTCCATCTCTTATTAATATATTTCCTGGATGAGGGTCCCCATGAAAAAATCCATCTTTTAATACTTGCTTAAAATAGGAAACTGTTAACTTTCTCGCTATATCTTCCTTATCATAACCTAGTATTTCAATAGACTCCTTATCATTAATTTTAAATCCATCTATACTCTCTAATGTTAAAACCTTATTTCCTGTATATTCCTTTATTATATAAGGTGCATATATACATGGTATATCTTTGTTTAACCTCTTAAATTTCTCTATATTTGCAGCTTCAAAATTAAAATTTAACTCTTTCTCAGTAGATAATTTAATCTCCAACAAAATTTCTTTAGGATTTACAACAGAATCTTTAAAGATCTTGCTAAATTTTTCACTTAAATTTAATAAAATATCAAAATCTATCTCCATTTTTTCCTTAATATTAGGCCTTTGAATTTTTATTACTACATCCTCTCCACTCTTCAAAATACCTCTATATGCTTGTGCTACCGAAGCTGATGCTATTGGATTTTTATCTATAAATAAGAATTCATCTTCTATTTCTTTAGAAAATTCGTTATAAAATACTTCAGCCATTTTTTCAAAATCTTCTGCAGGAACATTATCTTGTAATTTTGATAATTCTACTATATATTCTTCATGGACTAATTCCGGTCTTGTACTTAATATTTGACCAATCTTAATAAATGTTGGCCCTAATTCTTCAAAGGCTTTTCTAAGATTTGCAGGGGAATTTTTTATTTTATCTTCTTTTTTACCTAAAAGATATCCTAATCCATAATTAGTAAATACTTTTAATATTTCTTTGAATCTATTAACAGAATTCCCCTCCATCACTTACCTCCAATATAATGTTCTAATTTTCTTCTTCTTTATTCACTAACTTTTCCAACTTATAAACTCTAGCTTTTAACATTTCATACTCATCTCTTAAAACATAATTATTACTTTCTATATTGCCTATATTATTATTAGCTCCACTTGAAAAATTTTCGTTTTCCTTTGTCTTTTCTTTAAATGTTCTTTTTAATTCTTCTCCTAATTCCTTTCCTTCATCTATTGTTATCTTTCCTTTTTTCACAAGATCATCTACTACTTCTGTTGCCTTTTCGTATGTGCTAGCTACAGCTCCTACACCAAATAGTAAAACTTTTTTTATTTCATCCATCATTTTTACCCTCCAAATTTAATTATAAATAATTTTTCTTATTTTAATTATTTACAATAATCTATTTTTTATATCTAATATATACTTATGTGATTAACCTTAAAATATATTCTTAGATATAATAAAAGTTAGCTATTGCTAACTTTTATCATACTTTATTCAACCTTTAAATCTCCTGATACACTAGCTGCATTTTCTAATTTAAAAGAATCCTTATTTTTTTCATTCTTAAAATAAATATTTCCTTCAACCTTAGTATCATCTAATATTAATCCATTACTCTCAACATATATATCTCCTTTAATTTTACCTCCCTTAATAGTTGTATCATTACTTTTTACAACTAATTTGGGAACACTTAAAGTATAATTGTTGATAACATTATTACTATTATCTATATAAAATAAATTTAACTTTCTTCCTACATGAGTAACTTTATTTCTTTCGGTAGTATCTGTCTTTGAGAAATCTCCTTCCATTGTAAGCTCATTATTAGCCTCAATATTATTTTTTATTGTTATACTATAATCTTCTTTTAAGGCTATAGCCAATTCTTCTTCATTTCCAACCATTAATGTTCCTTCAAATTCATCCTTTTCATTATTTTCTTCAATTGTATCTTCATTTGACTTTTCATTTATTTTATTATTAACTTCATTACACCCTATAAAAAGACTTATTACTAATAAATATAGTACTGTATAAAGTTTAAACTTCATTAAATTTATCCTCCTAAATTATACTTGAGATAAAATTAAGGTTCTTATTCATTACTTTTATTTTTCCTATATAATCATCATTTATTCTAATTATCTAAATTATCACTTTATTTTTTCCTAAAAAAACAGTAATTACAAAGTAATTACTGTTTTCTATAATCATCATATTAAATTCTATAACCTGCAGCTCTCAATCCACGCTTATAACCAGCCCTATATGCAGCCCTTATTGCATCTCTTGCTCCAGCTTCATATCCTTCATTATACCCATCTTTTTTACCTTTTAAATAATATTTTTTGTTTTCCCTATATCTTTTATCTTCATCTAATGTACTACTCTCATTATTAATACTAGAATCTTTATCCAAATTAGTATCTTGATCTGAATCAAAATAATTATATCTATAATCTTCTTCGGAATCACAATATTTATAATTACAATCACAAATATCATCTAGCTTTGTAACATCATCTGAATCCCAATATTGATCACTACAATTTAGCTTTTCTTCTGAAGTTTCACCATTATCTGAATCTGAGTATTCCTCTTCATCTTCACAATTAACTTCCATTATTTCATCTTGACAATTAACTTCCATTATTTCATCTTCATTTGAAGTAATATATTTCTCTGATCCTGTACTATATTCTAAATCATCATAATCTTCATTAACTTCGCTGCCTTCATCTAAATCTTCCTCCTCTGATTGAGGATACTCATCACTTTGATTTAAATCTGTTTCTGATGAAAAATCATCCTCTTCATCACTCCACATATAATTTTCTTTTAGAACTTCATATTCCTCGTCTATTTTTTGAAAATTCTCCGGACTTTCATTTTTTGATAAGTCTTCCACATTATCATTTTCAAAAAATCTTCTGTCCATAATTATATCTCCTTTGAATATTTTTATAATTCATTATATGAAACATAAAAATAATTGCTATCATTTTAATTAAGGATTTAGCTTATTGCTTTCCATCTCCTAAATAAGAAAATTAATATATTATCTTCTTCATCAAAAAACTTTTATAAATTTAGTGTTAATTTTTATATTATACTTATCTTACGTAAAGCATAATCCATAGCCCCTTGAAGGTTGCTAGAATTCTTTCCTCCTCCTTGAGCCATAAACTTACTTCCTCCACCTCTACCATCAATTAAGCTTATTGCATCTTTTAATAAGTCACTCATTGATATATTATTAATATTTTTAGATGCTGCAAATATTAAATTTGCTTTATCTTCAGATTTTATTGCAAACAATACAATCATATTATCATTTAATGTAATTTTCTCTGCAATTTTAGATATATATTTTATATCACCACCATCATATATTTTTGTTACCACACATACATCCCCTATGGATTTTGCTTCTTTTATCATATCTTTAATTTGATATTCGCCAATTTCTGATTTAATTTGCCTATTCTCATCTAATAAATTTTTCAAATCATTTGAAAGTTTATTTATTGAATTTATTGCATCATCTTCACCACAGTTTAAAAACCTACAAATTCTATTTCTAAATTCATCTTTCTTAAAATAATCATTTATTGCTCTTTTTCCTGCTAAGTATTCAATTCTTGTAGCACCTTTATGTTTTTCCCATCTTTTAATTTTTATAGCTTGAATATCTAATGTTCTGCTAGGATGCACTCCACAACATGCATTAATATCTAAATCCCCTATTTTTACAATTCTTATTTGTTCATCTGTATTAGGTAAATCTCTTCTTATCTTGATTTTTTTCAATTCTTTTTTAGATGGAGTTAAAAATTCAACCTTTATATTTTCTTGTATTATTTCATTTGCCATTTTTTCAGCTTTTCTAATAGTTTCCTCATCTAAATATCCTTGAATATCTACAGTGCTAATTTCTTTACCTACATGAACACTTACTGTATTAGCATTAAATAAAGTAAAAAAGCATCCTGATAAAACATGTTGCCCTAAATGTTGTTGCATTCCATCTAATCTTCTATCCCAATCAATTTTACAATTTACTCTATGTATTTTTATTGGCTTTGTTTCTGTTACATGATATATTTGCCCATTTTCTTCCATAACATTAATTACTTTATGATTATCTATATATCCTAGATCACAATGTTGTCCTCCTCCCCCTGGAAAGAAAGCTGTTTTATCTAATTTTACATAATATAAATTATCCTTATCTACTATCTCTGTTATTTCGGCTATAAACTCCTTTAAGTATTGATCTTCATAATATAACTTCTCCATAATTTTACCTCCAAAGTAAAAATTTATTGATATTTTTTAAATTTTATATTAGTTTTTTTTATGTTTCAATATATTTGCACTCACTTTCTATTTTTTGACAAATGTTTGTGTTATAATATATTTATATTTACAATATATCCATTTAAATTCTTATAATATCTCATAAATTACATTAATATGCAAGAAATTTGACATATAAAAATATCTATAGTATATATATTTAAACATTATACTTTTTAATTTTATGATGGAGGTGAATGTTTCTGTTTAAAAGAAGTATATCTTGTGTTTTAGCAATGACTATATTTTTATCTTCTGTAATTACTATTACACCATATGCTACTACACCACAAGATACAATTAACGAAAATTTATCAAAATATAAACAACTCGATAGTGAAATTTTAGATTTAGACTCTAAGATAGAAGAATTAAACACTGAAATAGCTACTATTAATTCTAAACTTACTGAAAACAAAGAGGCTATTACTTCTATTGAAAATCAAATTGAATCTACAGAATCTAAATTAGAACAAACAAAAGAGGAAATTGAAGAAGCTCAAATAACTCTAGATAACAGAGTAAGAAATATGTATAAAACTAATATATCTTCAAATATGATAGTTAGTATTATAACATCAACTAGTATTTCAGAATTATTTTCTAGGATTCAAGCTATATCTAAGATAATTTCTACTGATAAGAAAATTCTTATTGATATAAATGAAAAGAAAGATTCATTAAATAAAGATATAGAAACTTTAAATACTAAAAACAATGAATTAAAAACATTACAAACAACTATAGAAAATGACTTAAAAGTAGTAGAAGAAAAAAAACAAGAACAAGAAGAATATTCCGATAAACTAAATTCAGAAAAAGAAGCTGTTTTTGCTATTATAGAGGAGAATGAAAAAACTTTAATTTCAAAACCTCTATCTATTGCTAATTCATCAACTGCTTCAGCATCCGAATTGCAAGATGCTATTGATACATTAAACTCTTATATTCCACTATTAAATAGTTCAACAACTATTAATATGGCTAAAGAAGGTATTAGTAATGCTAAAGCAAGAATATCAGAACTTAATACACCTACAGTTCCAACAACTAGTACTGAAGTTGGTACTGCAATAAAAACATTAATAATGGAATCTACTGCCTATTATGGACATGGTATTACGGCTTCTGGTTTAAAGCCAGTTAGAAATCCTGATGGTATTAGTACCATTGCTGTTGATCCTAATGTAATTCCACTTGGTACAAAAGTTTACGTATCCGGTTATGGCCTTGCAATAGCCGCTGATACTGGTGGTGCTATTAAAGGAAATATTATTGATGTATTCCTTAATACTCATGAAGAATGTATGTCATGGGGAAGAAGACAAGTTACTGTACAAATATTAGAATACCCATGATAATTATTTATAGACAAGCTTTAAAAATAAATATCCACCAGCTAAGCTGGTGGTTTTTCATGAGCCCTATAAGGGCAAGT
>OOCW01001681.1_pt1 | contig 14705 bp, 15 predicted proteins | sample 1671201 | NCBI WGS metagenome assembly OOCW01 (sample SAMN06348132, study PRJEB24527) | human gut metagenome | biome: human gut; feature: ankylosing spondylitis patient; material: feces | host: Homo sapiens | place: China | collected 2015-10
ATAAGTAGGAGGATATAATTTTATCTAACCTTCGAACGAAGTGAGGGTTAAGGAAAATTATATCCTCCTACTTATCCCCACGCCCTCTACCCCTCAGTAAAACAAAAAAGTCAGGCGCACCTTCGTGCAACCCGACCCTGTTATCTTCCACAACATTTTTTGTATTTTTTCCCACTCCCACATGGGCAAACTTCATTTCTACCAAATTTAACTTTACTAACTGGTTCACTTTTTACACCATTTACTTCATCCGGTGTAAATCCCTTATTAATCCACATACGTGTTGTATTCATTACCTTTACAACTAATCCAACTAACTTATTTACTTCTTCCATACTCTTTGGTGAGATGCCCATTACATTCCAATGTGCTAATGTATGTTGTAATGTTTGGTCTCCTGATTTAGTTGTGATTTGTTGTCCTAATGAAAGATCAAAAACAGCTTCTTCTGCTTTCGCCTCATCTAACTTATAAGTTGTTTTGATGTGCGTTTTAAGTCTTTCAATATGAAGCGTATGTTCATAATAGCTCTCATCACTATAACGTAAGAATTCTTCTTTAGCTGGTATATAGTATGATTTTCCTTGTGTATTTTGAATAAGTTCATTGAAGCCTTGCATTTCGAAAAGATATAAGCATTCTGCTACAAGATATCCATCTACATAATCATATGGTCTTGATAATTTTGCATCTAAATTGAACCAATCAAAGTATACTTGTAAATCAAGTACTTCACCTTCATATTTTTCATATAAATCTTTAAACACATCAATTTCAACCATTCCATATAAATGAAGTGCTGCTAATGTGTATTTGCGGAATTTAGCATATTGTAAATACTTTGGTTCAAGCGTATTAGCTTCTTTTTGTTCAAAGTATCTTTTATATTTTTCTTTGAGCTCTTCAGACATAGTTACCACATTGTCTTTAGAGATCTCAACATGTCCAATATTCTCTAAAAATCCATAAACACTTTTTAGATTTGTACAATCCTTAACTTGTTCTTCCTTTAATAACTTTTGTACAGAAACTAATTGTGCCTCATCAAATAAAGCAAACCAACTTTTAGCTTCTTTTAAAATCACAGGCATTAATTCATCACATAATGCATCTTTATTTAATTTGGATACACCTTTTAAACCATAAAGTTTCACGAATTCTTTTAACTCGTCTTTTGTTCTTTTCATTAATTGTAATTTCATTATTTTACCCCATTCTATTACTAATATCCTTAATCTAGTACCTATCTACTATAACATTAATGTATATATATGGTAAATAGCACCCAATTAAAAATTCGTAATATTTGTACTGTATATTAAAAAACTGTCACTCGGTGTACTGATGTACACCTTGTAACAGTTTTTCATTATTTCATGTTGCTTAAGTTAATACGTGCGATAGCTTTTTTAAGTGCAATTTCTGCACGAGCTCTATCTATATTAGCATCTTGCTGCTGAAGACGTCTTTCTGCACGCTCTTTAGCTTTTCTTGCTCTTTCAACATCAATTTCATCAGCAAGTTCTGATGCATCTGTTAAAATAACAACTTTATCTATAGTTACTTCTGCAAAACCACCTAATGTTGTTGCTTCTTTTTTAACACCATCTTGTGTATAAACAAGTTTGTTGTATCCGAGAAGGGCTACAACTGGTTCGTGGTCATATAATACACCCATTTCTCCTTCAGTTGTGTTAAGGATTACTGATTCAACTTCTTCATCTAAAATTGAACGCATAGGTGTGATAATTTGAAGTCTCATTTTGTTTGCCATAGCTTGTTCCTCCTAATTATAGAGTTTTAGCTTTTTCAATGGCATCTTCAATTGTACCAACCATGTAGAAAGCATTTTCTGGAAGGTTATCATGTTTACCTTCAAGGATTTCTTTGAAACTACGAACTGTTTCTTTAACTGGTACATATCTACCTGGAGTACCTGTGAATACTTCCCCAACGAAGAATGGTTGAGAAAGGAATTTTTGAATCTTACGTGCACGGTTAACTGTAGCTTTATCTTCTTCACTAAGTTCATCCATACCTAAGATTGCAATGATATCTTGAAGCTCTTTGTAACGTTGTAAGATAGCTTGAACGTCACGAGCTACTTGATAATGTTCTTCCCCAACAATTTGTGGATCAAGTACACGTGATGAAGATTCAAGTGGATCTACAGCTGGGTAGATACCTTGTTCTACGATAGCACGTGAAAGTACTGTTTTCGCATCAAGGTGAGCGAAAGTAGTAGCTGGAGCTGGGTCAGTTAAGTCATCGGCAGGAACGTATACAGCTTGAACAGATGTAATAGAACCTTTTTTAGTTGATGTGATACGTTCTTGAAGTGTACCCATTTCTGTTGCAAGTGTTGGTTGGTAACCTACAGCAGAAGGTGTACGTCCAAGAAGGGCTGATACCTCAGAACCTGCTTGTGTGAAACGGAAGATGTTATCTACGAATAGAAGAACGTCTTGACCTGATTGATCACGGAAGTATTCCGCCATTGTAAGACCTGTTAAAGCAACACGCATACGTGCACCAGGTGGCTCATTCATTTGACCGAACACCATTGTAGTTTTAGCGATAACGCCTGAATCTGTCATTTCGTGGTAAAGGTCATTACCCTCACGAGTACGTTCACCTACACCTGCGAATACAGAGAAACCACCGTGCTCTGTAGCGATGTTACGAATTAATTCTTGAATAAGTACAGTTTTACCTACACCTGCACCACCGAAAAGACCGATTTTGCCACCTTTAAGATATGGACAGATAAGGTCAACTACTTTAATACCTGTTTCTAAGATTTCTGCAGATGTTGCTTGCTCTTCAAATGAAGGTGCTTTTCTATGGATTGGCCATTTTTCACCTTCTGGAGCTGGTTTTCCATCTACAGCTTTACCTGTAACGTTGAAGATACGTCCAAGTGTTTCATTACCTACTGGAACTGAAATTGGTGCTCCAGTATCTACAGCTTCCATGCCACGAACTAAACCTTCTGTAGCTGACATGGCAATACAACGTACGATATCGTCTCCAAGATGTTGTGCAACTTCTACTACAAGCACTTTACCATCTTGCTCTTTGATTTCAATAGCGTTGTAAATAGCTGGCATATTTTCTGCACTAAACTTAATGTCAAGTACAGGACCGATGATTTGAACAATATGTCCTACATTTTGTGCCATTTATTTGTTCACTCCTTTATTACTTATTTGAGTGCTCCTGCCCCCGCTACGATTTCTGTTAATTCTTGTGTAATTGCTGCTTGTCTAGCACGGTTGTATTGAATGCTTAATTTATCCATGATTTCTTGTGCATTTTCTGTCGCTGAATCCATGGCTGTCATTCTTGCCCCGTTTTCACTAGCACTAGCTTCACAAAGTGCCCCATAAATAACATCCGCTACATATCTTGGAATTACATATCCAAGTACAGCTTCTGGTGATGGTTCATAAATTAAAAGATCGCTTGGCTGACTTGATTCACTTTCAGTTTTTGTTTCAATATTATTTATATCTAATGGTAAAAGGCGAACCATCTCTGGTTCTTGTTGAATAGTTGATTTAAAGTTTGTATATGATAAATAAACTTCTCCAATTTCACCTTTTAAGAATTTATCTGTAATGTAGTCTGCAATTTCTTTTGCATCTCTGTAAGTTGGTTCTTCAGAGATATCAACTACTTCTTTAGCTACTTCGTAACCTCTACTTTTGAATTGGTCTATACCTTTTTTACCAACAACCACTAAGTGTGATTTGGCTGCATCTTCGATGTGGCTCATTGTAAGTTTACAAATGTTAGCATTATAACCACCACAAAGACCTTTGTCTGATGCTAAAGTAATAAATGCTTTAACATCAGAACCATTTGGTTTTAGGAAAGGAGAGCCTTGTCCTTTTGCATTTTGGGCAATAGACTGCATAGTAGAGAGTATCTTATTGAAAAAGGGTCTTGTTCTAAGAGCTGCCTCTTTGCTTTTATTAAGCTTAGAAGTAGCAACAAGATTCATAGCACTAGTGATTTTCTTTGTGCTATCAATACTTCGGATTCGCCCTTTAATATCTTGTAAAGACGCCATCTACTCCACCCCTTTAAATTAAGCTCTAAAGCCTTGTTTGAATTGTGTAATGATATCATTTAATTTAACATCAAGCTCTTTTGTAAGACCTGCTGGTTGTACAATTTCATCAAAGATATCTGCATGTTTTGTTTCAACATATTCAAAGAGTTCACTTTGGAATCTAGCCACTTCTGAAAGAGGTACATCCATAAGGAATCTTCTTGTTGCTGCATAAAGAATAACAACTTGGTGTGCTACTGAAAGTGGTGAGTATTGAGGTTGTTTAAGAATCTCTGTGATACGTTCACCTTGTGTAAGTGCATTTTTAGTAGCTGGATCAAGATCTGAACCAAATTGTGCGAATGCAGCAAGTGATCTATATTGTGCAAGTTCTGTACGAATAGGACCTGCTACTTGTTTCATTGCCTTGATTTGAGCTGCCCCACCAACACGTGATACTGAAAGACCTGGGTTAACCGCAGGACGAACACCAGCGTTGAAGAGTTCTGTCTCAAGGAAGATTTGTCCATCTGTAATAGAAATTACGTTTGTTGGGATATAAGCTGAGATATCCCCTGCTTGTGTTTCGATGATTGGAAGAGCTGTAATTGAACCTCCACCAAGTTCATCAGAAAGTCTAGCTGCTCTCTCAAGAAGACGTGAGTGTAAGTAGAATACGTCTCCTGGGTAAGCTTCACGACCTGGTGGTCTGTGAAGAAGTAATGACATTGTACGGTAAGCTACCGCATGTTTTGATAAGTCATCATATACGATAAGAACGTCTTTACCTTGTTCCATCCATTCTTCACCCATTGTAACACCTGCATATGGTGCAAGGTATTGAAGTGGAGCTGCTTCTGAAGCTGTAGCAACAACGATTGTTGTATAGCTCATAGCATCAGCTTTTTCTAAGCTGTTTACAAGTTGTGCAATTGTTGAGGCTTTTTGACCAATTGCAACATAAATACATAAACAATCTTTACCTTTTTGGTTAATGATTGTATCGATAGCGATTGCAGTTTTACCTGTTTGTCTATCCCCGATGATAAGCTCACGTTGACCACGTCCGATTGGTACCATGGCATCAATAGCTTTTAACCCTGTTTGAAGTGGTGTATCTACAGATTTTCTGTCAATAACCCCTGATGCAACACGTTCTACTGGTCTATATTTGTCTGTGCTGATTGGACCTTTCCCATCAATAGGTTGACCTAATGCATTAACAACACGTCCTGAAAGAGCGTCACCTACTGGTACCTCTACTACACGTCCTGTTGATTTAACAGAGTCACCTTCTTTGATGTTTTGATCTGAACCTAAAATAACGGCACCAATGTTGTCTTCTTCTAAGTTCATAACCATACCATAAATTTCACCTGGGAATTCAAGAAGCTCACCTGACATAGCTTTTTCAAGTCCATGTACACGCGCGATACCGTCACCAACAGCGATTACAGTACCTACTTGTTCTGCTTCAAGGTGTGATTTATAGTTTTTAATCTGGTCTTTAATAATACTACTAATTTCTTCTGGTCTCAGATTCATTAACTGAATACACCCCTTTCTATGCAAGTCTAATATCAGATAACTGTTTCTTTAAAGTCTGCATTTTGCCTTTAATACTAGCGTCTACAACTTTGTCAGCTACTTTAATGATTAGTCCTGCTATAATACTTTCGTCGATTATTGTTTCTAGCTCAACTTTGCTATTTGTACTAGCTTCAATCTTACTTTGAATTTGTTCGAGTTGTGTTTGGTTAAGTGCAATGGCAGATGTAACTGTTGCTTTAACAATTCCAGCTTCCTTCTTAACCATATCTAAAAATCCTTCAAGAACCTCTAAAATAGAAGTTTCTCTTGATTTGCGAACCATAAGCACCATAAGTCCTACGATTGCATCAGATACTTTATCCCCAAAAATGTTTTCAATTAAGGAAATTTTCTCTTTCTTGCTAACTTTAGCATCTCCTAAAAGAGTGATAAAGTCAGGTGTTTGTTTCATAGCTTCTACAATTGTTTTAACTTCAGCTTCATACTGAGCTAAAGCATTTGCTTCCTTAGATATTTCAAATAGGGCGGTAGCATATCGTTTTACAACTAATTGAGCCACTGTACATCCCCCATCTCCTTAATAATTTCATCAATGATTTCATTATGTTTTTGTTCATCAAGTGAAACTGCAACAAATTTACTAGCCATGAGAGTAGATACCTCAATCATTTGTTGTTTCATTTCATCTTTAACACGTTCTTGTTCAAGTTTCATATCATTTAAAGCTTTTTGTTTAATAGCTTCTGCTTCCGCTCTACCTTCAGCAATGATTTGTTCTTCTCTAGCAAGTGCTTTAGCTCTTGCTTCTTTAAGAATTGCATCTGATTCTACTTGAATTTCTGCTAATTTTTTGTCATATTGACCTTTTAATTCAACAGCATCTGCTTTTGAAGTTCTAGCTTCATCAATATCTTTTGCGATGCCATTCTTTCTTTTTTCCAGGAACTCTGTCATAGGTTTAAATAAGAGTTTTGATAAAATCACAATAATGATTAATGTAGAAATCCATTGTAATCCTAAGTCCCAGAGTAACTGCATATCAAATCCGATAATTCTTCCTGGTTCAGCTGCTAATACAGTAATGAATGATGTATTCAAAGGGAAAGTCCCTCCTTTCTATGTCGATGTCAAAACTAATTCTTATATTAATTAACCGATTAATGACATGTATTTTGTAATAAGTGGGTTAGCGAATAAAAGAATGATAGCTACGATAAGACCATAGATACCTGTTGTTTCAGCTACAGCTGCCCCTAAAAGCATTGTACTCATGATTGTACCTTGTGCTTCTGGTTGACGACCTACAGCTTCAGCACCTTTACCAGCTGCATATCCTTGTCCAATACCAGGTCCGATACCTGCGATCATTGCAAGACCTGCACCAATTGCAGAACATGCTAAAATAAGAGCTCTTCCATCAATTTGATTGTTATCCATTATAAATTCCTCCTTGAGTTTAATTTACTCATTAATAATTTCTTAGAATACTTGCACGAACATTAAAAGTAATGAAATGATAAGTGCATAAATACCTGTTGTTTGTGCAACAGCTTGACCAAGTAACATTGTACGTAAAATAGCACCTTGTAATTTTGGTCTTTTACCTGCTGCTTCAGTTGCTTTACCTGCTGCATATCCTTGTCCGATACCAGGTCCGATACCTGCGATCATCGCGATACCTGCACCTACACCACATGCTCCAAGAACGATGCTTACACCTTCTCTAGCAATAAATGGATTAGCAAATAATAACAATAAACCAATTACTAAAGCAAAAATCCCTGATGTTTGAGTTACTGCTTGCCCGATTAACATAGTACGGATAGCTGTCCCTTGAACATTTGGATTTTTACCTGTAACCTCTGCTGCTTTACCTGCTGCATAACCTTGTCCAATACCAGGCCCAATACCTGCAATCATTGCAAGACCTGCACCAAGCGCACTTGCTGCAAGAACGATTCCAACTCCTTCTTTGCTTACAAGTGGATTAGCGAAGAGCATGATGATAGCGATAACAAGAGAAAAAATCCCCGATGTTTCAGCTACTGCTGCTCCTAATAACATAACGATTGTTGCTGATTTACTTCCTTCTGGATTTGCACCAGCAGCTTCTGCTGCTTTACCGGCTGCATAGCCTTGTCCAATACCAGGTCCAATACCTGCAATCATAGCAAACCCTGCACCAATTGCAGAAAGTGCTAATACGAGTGCTTTAGGATCTACATTGAACATCCATCCGAAAAATAGGTCAAAATATGACATTTTCTTACCTCACTTCCTTTCTACTCCATAGCGCCTGACACAAATGTCATACTAAGCATTACAAAGATAAATGCTTGTAATGAACCAGCAAAGATATCAAAGTACATGTGTAATGCTGCTGGAACACCTATGAGTGTGAGGAACCAAGGAAACATAGCATATACTAAGCCCATAATAATTGTTCCACCTAAAATATTACCAAATAAACGGAAACTAAGTGAAATTGGTGTTGCAATCTCACCGATGATATTGATTGGTAATAAGAATGGGAAAGGCTCTACTAAGAACTTGAAGTATCCAGGTCCTTTAGCTTTAACACCAAATCCATGAATCATGAAGAAAGTTGTTAAGGCGAATGCCAATGTTGTTGCGAAGTCAGCTGTTGGTGGTCTAAGCCCTACTAAGCCAGATAAGTTACAAATTATGATAAAGATAAATAATGGTCCGTAAAAGGCTGCGAAACCTTTATTTTGTTTTCCCATTGTACTCGCTGTAAAGTTGTTAAGTGAATCTACAAGAGTTTCTACCAAGTTTTGTAATTTTGTATCTGGAACTTCTTTGAAATTCTTAATCTTCGCTCTAACAATAAGTGCGAAAACTGTAAGTGCAGCCATGATCACCCAAGTGTTTACATGTGTTTGTGTAATTCCTAGAGTCTGTCCATTAACTTCAAAAAGTGGTATTAGGGTTTGTGAACCAAAATCTAAGTTTTCTCCCATCTGCTTACACTCCTTTCCATCAAAATATATATTGCAAACATGCCAAACGGCGTGTTATTGCCTATTTAAATTTTTATATATTATTTTTGAGTCTTTTTCATCCAAATTGTGGCATAGGCCCCAATTTTCATTGATAAAAGACCAAAAAATACACCTAGTAAACTTATGCTTGATTCTAATGCTGCTACAATAAGTACTATAGCTGTTAAACCATATCTTAACATGTACTGCATATTCATATAATTTTTAGCCTTTGCTGGTGGTAATGAAATTGCCTTACTAATAGTTTTCTCCATAAGCTTCAATTTTAGCAAAGAAAATATTAATCCGAAGGCAAGCCCTAATGTCCAGCTCATCTTATCTGAGACTATAAATATACCAATAATATATACAAGTACTGAAAATGCTATCATTGCTATAGGTATAAAATTTTTCTCAAAAGCTACTTTATTCATGTTTATCCTCTTTTTTATTTTGTCTTTTAATTTCTTTTCCTACATGAAAGAATAAATTTCTAAAGGCCCCAGCTACTCCTAAAAGTATAAAAATAATTATAAACAGTGGAGCTGTATTTAACTTCTTGTCTAACAATGCCCCAATTACTGTACAAATTAAAATAGGTGTAATCATCGTGAAACCTAGTTGAGAAATTAAACTTATGTATCTAGCCCATGCTCCCATTTTCACAATTTACACCCCTTCGTGTCATTTAATTGTTAAATAAATATCTTGCACTTTTACTTTATAGCACTTTATGCAAAATTTCAAGCACTAACCATTTTACCACAATTAATCATTTTTTTACATTTAAAATTTAATTTAGTACTTTTTGTGCATTTTTGTTATACACATCAACTTCAATTATACACATTTTTTATAAAATATATAAAGATAAGGCTACACATATAATTATTTGTAGCCTTATCTTTCCTCAACTTTACTATTTTATACAATCTATACAATATAATCTTTAGGTCTTGATACGCCTTTACCAAAATTATGGCAAATAGCGTCTACAATACGCTTAGATGCATGTCCGTCACCAAATGGGTTTTTAGCAATTGCCATTTGATGATACATTTCATCATTTGTTAAAAGTTCTTTTGTTAAATTATAAATAGTTTCTTTTTCAATACCTGCAAGTTTTAATGTACCTGCAGCTATACCTTCTGGTCTTTCCGTTACATTACGAAGTACAAGAACTGGTTTGCCAAGTGATGGTACTTCTTCTTGTAATCCGCCTGAATCTGTAAGTACAAGATATGAACGTTTCATAAGGTTATGCATATCTTTGAGGTCGAGTGGTTCTACTAAATGAACTCTTTCCATATTTCCAAGGATATCATATACGACATCTCTTACAATAGGATTTTTATGAACAGCATAAACTAACTCTACATCTTCATTTTCAAGTACAATTTGACGTACTGCTTCACAAATATTTTGAAGTGGTTCGCCCCAGTTTTCTCTTCTGTGTGCAGTCATTGTAATTACGCGTTTATTTGCATAATCAATGTCATTAAGCTCGTCAACTGTGAACGTATACTCTTCTTCTACAGTTGTTGCCAATGCATCAATTACAGTATTACCTGTTACAAAAATGCTGTTTTCATCTACTGCTTCTTTTAATAAGTTTTCTTTTGCAAGAGCAGTTGGTGAGAAGTGAAGGTCTGCAAGTGAACCTGTTAGTTTTCTATTCATCTCTTCTGGAAATGGTTCATATTTATTATATGTTCTAAGCCCTGCTTCTACATGTCCTACTTTAATTTGTTTGTAGAAGGCTGCAAGTGCTGCAGCAAAAGAGGTTGTTGTATCTCCATGAACAAGTACAATATCTGGTTTAGATTCTTCTAATACTTCATCTAAACCTTCTAATACTTTTGTTGTTACACCTGTGAGTGTTTGTCTTTGTTTCATGATATCTAAATCATAGTCTGGTTTGATGTCAAATAACTCTAAAACTTGATCTAACATCTCACGATGTTGTGCTGTTACACACACTACATTTTCTATATCGACATTTTTTTCCAGTTCTTTAACAAGTGGTGCCATTTTTACTGCTTCTGGTCTAGTACCAAACACACTCATTACTTTTATCTTCTTCATTTGTGTTGCTCCTCTTTATTTTTTTGCGCAATTTTTTCTTTTATTTCGTTTATTTGCCATAGTACTAATTTATACCACTTCTACTTTAAAATCAAATACAACCTATACTTATTTCGCATTTTCTACTAAATCTGTTGCTATTCTAACTGTTTCCATGGCATCTTTAGCATAAAAATCAGCCTCTACATATTGGGCTAATTCTTCTGTAAGTACGGCCCCACCTACAATAACTCTTACATCATCATATTTTTCTTTTACAGCCTTAATTGTATCTTTCATACTTGCTACTGTTGTAGTCATTAGTGCACTTAAACCTATTATTTTTATATCCCATTTTTCTATTGCTTCTAGAACTTTTTCAGTTGGTACATCTTTTCCTAAGTCGATTACTTCAAAGTTATAGTTTTCCATAATCACTTTAACAATATTCTTACCAATATCATGAATATCACCATATACTGTTGCTAGGATTACTTTTGTTTTAGATGCATTTTCATTACTATTTACATCTGTTACCATCTCTTTTTGTAATCGTTCAAAAGCTACTTTTGCTGCTTCTGCTGATTTAATAAGTTGTGGTAAAAAGATTTTTTGTGCTTCATAGAGTTTCCCAACTTCATCAAGAGCCGGCACAATATGTCCTTCTATAATATCTAAAGGTGATTTAGAGATAAGCAGTGTATTTACTTCTTCTCTGGCTTCTTCTTTTAAACCTTTACGAATAGCTTCTTCTATAGACATGTGCCCACTTTGATTTGTTTTTGTCTCAGTAGTTTCCACATTCGAGTACTTTTCAATATAATCCTTAGAGTTCATATCTTTGCCCATTAATACTCTAAAGGCTGCGATAGCTTCCATCATTCCTGTATCTCCAGGATTCATAATTGGTGCATCTAGCCCTTGCATTAAGGCTGCTGTTAACATGGTTTTATTAATAATTGGACGGTTAGGAAGACCGAATGAAACATTACTTACACCTAATACAGTTTTCACACCTAATTGTTCTTTTACAAGTCTTACAGCTTTAAGTGTCTCTTTTACTAATTCTTGTTGTGCTGAAGCAGTTACTACAAGACAGTCAATAAATATATTTTCTTTTGGAATACCTAGTGCTAATGCTGCTTCTACAATCTTTTTAGCAACTTCTAATCTTTCTTCAGCTGTTTCTGGGATACCTCTTTCATCTAAAGTTAAACCAAGTATACATGCGCCATATTTTTTAGCGATTGGTAAAATAGCTTTTAAGCTTGACTGCTTACCATTTACAGAGTTAATAAGTGGCTTACCATTATAAATACGACAAGCTGTTTCTAAAGCTTCTACATTAGAAGAGTCTATTTGAAGCGGTAAGTTAATAACTCCTTGTACTTCCATCACTGCTCTTTTAAGCATTGCTACTTCATCAATATCCGGAAGTCCCATATTAACATCTAATACATGTGCCCCTTGTTCTTGTTGCTTAATTGCTTCACGAAGTACATAATCCATATCTTCTCTTCTAAGCGCTGCTTGAAGCATTTTCTTTCCAGTTGGATTAAGCCTCTCACCAATTACTACAGTGTCATCAAAATAAACAGCTTGTGAAGCACTACAAATTCCCGTTCTCTTAGGCACATTAGGTTTTATGTAGGTAGATGTCTTAACCTTTTCAACCATTTTTTTAATATACTCAGGACTTGTACCACAGCAACCACCTAATATTAATACACCCATTTTGGCAAATTCTAATCCAAATTCAGCAAATTCATCTGATGTAATATCATAATGCATCTTTCCTTCTTCCATAACTGGAAGCCCTGCATTAGGTTGTACCATTACTGGAATATGCGCTGTTTGTACTATTTTTTCTACTATAGGCTTCAGTTGTTTTGGCCCAAGTGAGCAGTTTACACCTAATGCATCTACACCAAGTCCTTCAAGTGTTAGAATCATAGATTCAATACTTGTTCCGAAAAATGTTCTACCATTTTCTTCGAAGCTCATTGTGGCAAAGATAGGAAGATTTGTATTTTCCTTAGCTGCTAGCACACCTGCTTTAAGCTCATAAATATCTGTAAATGTTTCAAATAAAATCACATCACATCCAGCTTTTTCTCCGGCTATAACTTGCTCCTTAAATACATCATAAAGTTCATTAAAAGTTACATCCCCTACTGGTTCTAACATTTTTCCAGTTGAGCCAATGTCTAATGCAATATATGTGTTAGGGAAATCTTCTTTTGCCTTCTTTGCAATATCCACTGCCTTTTTAATCATTTCTTCTACAGTATAATCTGTATGTTCTAATTTATAGCGGTTAGCACCAAATGTATTTGTACTAATAAAATTACTACCTGCAAGTAAATATGCTCTATGAATTTCTTCTATAACCTCTGCATATGTTATATTAAACATTTCTGGTACTTCTCCAAGTTTTAAACCACGATTTTGGAGAACTGTTCCCATAGCACCATCAAAATATAAATGTGTATTTCCTAAAATATTACAACCCACAACTGTCACCTCTTTTTCGATAGCTACATGTTTTGACCAAGTTACATGTGCCACATGATTTTTGTCTTTTTTCCTTTTGATTTGATATGCCTACAATCGCTGTAATAGATTTTGTAGGCACTAACATATTTGTTTTAGTTAGTGTAAGCCCTATGATTTTCTCAGTCTGAAGTATATTTAAAAACGGCCTTTGAACTTCTAATGGCACATTACCATATCCAGGGCTAAAACGCATGGTGAAAAACTCTCCTCCATTTAAGTTCTTCATTAATTCCTGTTCATGCTCATCGCATACTTTATCAATAAGTACTGAAGCACAAGAATCTAGAACCATAGCTTCTAACATATCTAAACGCTGTTTCATCCCTATTTGTCTATCTACTTCTTGCCCCAAAGTAACTGCCATAATATAGCATGATTTAGAGTTTTTAAGAAGCTTTGCAAGGTCACTACTTTCAACTTTTAAGGTTGTCCCTTCAAAAGTAACTTCATTTCCCTCTAAACTAATATTTACTTTTTGTGAAGTTGCTTTAGGCCTGGCAATACGTTCTAATAGTTCATATGCACTTTCTACTTTTTGAATCATCTCTTCAGTAGCATGCTCTATAGGCATGCCTATATATCTTAGGGCGTCCTTTAACATCATATGTGTCATTTTATTTCCTTCTTTTCTTACATTCTATTATTACTATGCTCTCTTTACTTTGAGTGCATATAATATGCCTCTAATATTCTCCATAATACGTTTAGCAGTATCTGGTTGATTCATTGTATAAAGATGAATACCATCTACACCATGTGCCAAAAGATCAATAATTTGTGAAGTAGCATAAGCAATACCTGCTTCTTTCATTGCAAGGCTATTATGTCCATAAGCTTTTACAAAATTTTGTACGCTTTCTGGCAATGTAGCACCACACATAGAAATCATACGATCTACTTGTTTCGCTGATGTAAGTGGCATGATTCCTGCAATGATTGGTACCTCAATTCCTAATCCCCTTACTTTATCACAGAAACTATAGAAATCATCATTATTAAAGAAGAGTTGTGTAATAAGTGCATCTGACCCGCACTCTACTTTATGTTTTAAAAATTTTAAGTCCTCTTCCATACTATAAGCTTCAATATGTTTATTAGGATAACATGCACCTAATACATTGAAATCATAATTTTCTTTTATGTACTTTGTTAATTCTGAAGCATGCTTGAAATCCCCAAGTATGGCTTCATCATTTAAATCACCACGCATGGCTAAAATATTTTCAACACCTTTATCTTTTAACTCTTTTAGTATTTGATCCATATCCTCTTTTTTAGTGATTGTCACACCATTCTTTGACTGCCAGCGGTTCATGATTTCTTCATCACCGGAACGGTTGATGTAACGTTCATACTCAACGGCTTTCTGTCCACACTCATCAACGACTGCCTGCTGCTCTGGTGTCAGAGTATCGTACAGATCCTGGTTGATACAGAAGAACAGACAGTCATAGATTGCATCCCACATGGAGCAG
>OOCW01001691.1_pt1 | contig 14640 bp, 12 predicted proteins | sample 1671201 | NCBI WGS metagenome assembly OOCW01 (sample SAMN06348132, study PRJEB24527) | human gut metagenome | biome: human gut; feature: ankylosing spondylitis patient; material: feces | host: Homo sapiens | place: China | collected 2015-10
GACCTTTAAAAGAAGAGTTAAGTAAGGATGAATTATTAAAACAAGCTATAGAGTTTGGCTATGGAATAAGATTATTAAATCAGGATCCTTTTGAAATGGTTATTAGTTTTATTATTTCAGCAAGAAACAGTATTCCTTCAATAATGAAGACCATTAAGAAAATATCAGAGAAGTTTGGTGATAAGATAGAATATAAAGGTGAAATATACTATGCATTTCCAACGCCAGAGCAATTAAAGAACGCAACCCTTGAAGATATCCAAGAGACAGGTGCATCTTTTAGAAGTAAATATATAATTGATACAATTTATAATATAAATATGGCTTTGGAAGCCAAAAAATCAGGAAATTTAACTGATGAATTAAAAATGTATGATTTAGATTATATAATGTCACTTCCAACAGATGAATGTCATGTAGCATTACAAGCCTTCAAGGGAGTAGGTGCCAAGGTTGCAGATTGTATTATGCTTTTTTCTATGGGTAAAAAATCAGCTTTTCCAGTTGATGTATGGATTAAGAGAGCAATGATTCATTTCTATGTTGCACCGGATGTTTCATTAAATAAGATAAGAGTATTTGGTAGAGAAAAATTTGGTGAACTTTCAGGTTTAGCACAGCAATATTTATTCTATTATGCCAGAGAAAATAATATTAACGTATAATTTATTTATAAAAATAGTCAATATATTTAATATATTGACTATTTTTATATGTGAATAAAGAGTAAAGTTTTTTAAAAGGTATTGAATAATATATTTTTTATGCAATAATAGTTCTTAAAAGAACAGTTCTCTAAAGAACTAATTAAGGAGGTTTATTATGAGTAATACCACTGAAATATTAGTATCAGCCAGCATGTTTGGAAAGTTATATTCAAAGATGATTATGGAAGTTGCTGATAAGTATTCTATGAATAAGGTGGAAGTGGATATACTTCTTTTTCTTAATAATAATCCAAAGTATGATACGGCAAAAGATATTGTTGAACTAAGAGGAATAGCAAAATCATATGTTTCAAAATCTGTAGATAAATTAGTTGCTAAAAATTTCTTAAGTATTCATGCTGATAAAGAGGATAGAAGAGTTATTCATTTAAAGGTTGAAAATTTAGCTGGTGAAGTTATAAAGGAAGCATTGGAGGCACAAAGAAAATATGTAGATACTATTTATAATGGTATTTCCAAAGAAGAAGAAGAAGTTTTGAAAGAAATAGTAAATAAAATGTTAAGTAATATTAAGAAGGAGTTGTAATAATGTTTTTGGAATTTATAGTATATATTATAGCAGGATTAGGAGCTGGGATTGGTACAGGACTTGCTGGATTATCAGCAGCAGCAGTTATTTCTCCTATGCTTATAACATTTCTAGGCTTTCCAGCTTATGAGGCAGTAGGAATAGCATTAGCATCAGACGTGCTAGCATCAGCTGCATCAGCTTACACATATGGAAAAAATAAAAATATAGATATAAAAGATGGTATTGTAATGTTATGTTCAGTACTTATCTTTACAATGTTTGGTAGTTTTGTGGCATCAAAAGTACCAAATGGTGCAATGGGGAATTTTTCAGTATTTATGACATTATTTTTAGGACTTAAATTTATTATTAAGCCTGTAATGACTACTAAAGAAGTAGTTGAAAATAAATCTGCTAAGCAAAAGGTAATTCAATCAATTTTTTGTGGAATCATAATAGGATTTATATGTGGATTTGTAGGAGCTGGAGGAGGAATGATGCTTCTTCTTATTTTAACTAGCGTTTTAGGTTATGAACTTAAAACAGCAGTTGGAACAAGTGTATTCATAATGGCATTTACAGCACTTACAGGAGCGCTATCTCATATTAAAATAGGTGGTATGCCAGATATAAAAGCTTTAATAGTATGTGTTTTAGCTACCCTTATAGGAGCACAAGTTTCAGCTAAGTTTGCTAATAAAGCAAGTGCAGAAAAGCTAAATCGTGTTACGGGAGTTGTATTATCAGTATTAGGATTAGCAATGATAATAGTAAAGATGTTTTTGTAAAATGATATAAAGAGCTTAATTAAACTAGAGTTAATTAGGCTCTATTTTTATGAGGGTAAATTACAAAAATATTAAAATATACAATAAATTAACAAGATATAGTATAATATTATGTGGAGTATTGAGAAAGATTTGATAGGGGGAAAAGATATGTTTCAATTTGAAACTCAACTTAAAAAACTTAAGCATGAGGTCTTAACAGAGGTGGCAAAGCTTGCTAAAGAAGATAGCGTGACTTTGGATAATATTGAAAAGATTCCATATGAAGTTATTAAAGGAAATAAGCCAACATATAGATGCTGTGTATATAAAGAAAGAGCTATAGTTTTAGAAAGAGCAAAGCTTGCAGCAGGGTGTTTAGCAGATGGAGATAATATAGAGGAACACCTTGTTGACATAAGACCTGATGAACAAATAATGTATGTTATTGAAGCAGCTTGCGATAGATGTCCAATTAATAAGTATAATGTAACAGATTCATGTAGAAATTGTGTTGCACATAGATGTAAAGAAGCATGCAACTTTGGTGCAATAAGCATAGTTAATGGAAAAGCATATATTAATCAAGAGTTATGTAGAGAATGTGGAATGTGCAAAAAGGCATGTTCATATGATGCTATATCTGAAGTTATGAGACCTTGTAAGAGATCTTGTCCTACTGGAGCATTAGATATTAATCCTGAAGATAGAAGGGCAATGATAAAAGAAGAAAAATGCGTAAACTGTGGAGCTTGTATGAGCGCATGTCCTTTTGGAGCTATTTCTGATAAGAGTTTAATAGTACCAGTGGCCAAAAGATTAGGTAGAGGAAGAAGAATGTATGCCATAGTAGCACCAGCAATTACAGGACAATTTGGAGCAACAATGAATTATGGAAAGATTAGAAATTCTATTAAAAAACTTGGTTTTGTAGATATGATAGAAGCTGCTTTAGGAGCAGATGCAGTAACTGTTCATGAAAGCAATGAGTTTATTGAAAGAATGGAAAATGGTGATAAATATATGACTAATTCATGCTGTCCTGGATTCTTAAGCTTTATTGAAAAGACAGTATCCACTGAAGCAGGAAAGATTTCTGGAACTGTATCACCAATGGTAGCAACAGCTAAATATATAAAGGCACAGGACCCAGAAGCAAAAATAGTATTTATAGGACCATGTACAGCTAAAAAAGCAGAAGCTATTAGAAATGGTGCTGAAGGTTCTGTTGATTATGTACTTACTTTTGAAGAACTTTTAGCATTATATGCTGCTTTTGAAGTTAATCCATATGAATGTGAAGAAGATGATGTTAATGATGGTTCAGTATTTGGTAGAAACTTTGGTATGTCAGGAGGATTAACAGCAGCTATAGAAAATTATGTTAAGGATAGTGGAGTAAGTGTTGACTTCAAACCAGTAAAGGTTTCAGGTTTAGAATGTAAGAAGACAATGACTATGGCAAAAGCAGGTAGACTTCCAGGTAACTTTATAGAAGGTATGATGTGTGAAGGTGGATGCATAAATGGTGCAGGAACAATAGTTACACAGGCTAAGGCTAAAGCTGCCTTTGTTAAAATAAATAATGGATCTCCTATAAAAGCAGTTATAAAAAATGAAAAGCTAGAAGAATTTAAAGATATTAATCTTGAAAGAAAAGTAATGGTAAAAAACAAATAATTGAAAATTGTTAATTATGAATTAATAAGTAATAAATAAATGATATAGAAAATATAAATCTCCTGATATAAGTTTACATCAGGAGATTTACTTTTAATGTAAAATATTTAAAATACTGAGAAATGGAGAAATGTTGAGCAACATGGAGTAAATAAAATATAAATTAAAATATTAAGTTATATTTAACCATTAAAAGGCAATAATAAAAAAAGTAATATTTGAAAAGTAAGGAAAAAGGATATATTATAAAAATATAGATATTAGCACTCTATGAGGGTGAGTGCTAACAAAAAGTAGTAGGAGGTATTTTTAATGAATATTAAACCATTAGGAGATAGAGTTGTCATAAAGAAATTAGAGGCTGAATCAACTACAAAGAGCGGTATAGTTCTAACAGGTACAGCAAAGGAACAGCCACAAGAAGCTGAAGTTATGGCTGTAGGCCCAGGTGCTGTTGTAGATGGTAAAAGAGTAGAAATGGAAGTAAAAGTTGGAGACAAGATTTTATATTCAAAATATGCAGGAACAGATGTAAAAGTTTCTGGAGAAGAATATATAATATTAAGACAAGATGATATATTGGCAATTGTTGAATAAAAGGGAGGATAATTATTATGGCTAAAATGATTCAATTTGGAGAAGAAGCAAGAAGAGCTATGCAATCAGGTGTTGATAAGCTAGCTAATACAGTAAAGGTTACATTAGGACCTAAAGGAAGAAATGTTATACTAGATAAGAAATTTGGTTCACCACTTATCACAAATGATGGTGTATCTATAGCAAGAGAAATAGAGTTAGAAGATCCATATGAAAATATGGGAGCACAATTAGTTAAAGAAGTTGCAACAAAGACTAATGATGTTGCTGGAGATGGTACTACTACTGCTACTCTTTTAGCACAAGCTATAATAAGAGAAGGACTTAAAAATGTTACAGCTGGTGCAAATCCAATACTAATAAGAAATGGAATAAGAAAAGCTGTTGATGTAGCAGTTGAAGAAATAAAGAATATATCAAAACCTGTATCTGGTAAAGAAGATATTGCAAGAGTTGCAGCTATATCAGCTGCTGATGAAGAAATAGGAACTCTTATTTCAGATGCTATGGAGAAAGTAGGAAACGAAGGGGTTATCACTGTAGAAGAATCTAAATCTATGGGAACAGAATTAGATGTAGTTGAAGGTATGCAATTTGATAGAGGATATGTAAGTCCTTATATGGCAACTGATACTGAAAAGATGGAAGCATTACTTGATAATCCACTAATTTTAATAACTGATAAGAAAATTTCAAACATACAAGAAATCTTACCAATACTTGAACAAATAGTTCAAAACGGTAAAAAGCTTTTAATAATTGCAGAAGATGTTGAAGGCGAAGCAATGGCTACATTAGTAGTTAATAAGTTAAGAGGAACATTTAACTGTGTAGCTGTTAAAGCACCAGGATTTGGTGATAGAAGAAAAGAAATGCTACAGGATATAGCAATATTAACAGGTGGAGAAGTTATTTCTGAAGAATTAGGAAGAGATTTAAAAGAAGTTACTTTAGATATGCTTGGTCAAGCTGAAAGTGTAAAAGTTACTAAGGAAAATACTACAATAGTAAATGGAAAAGGTGAAAAATCACTTATCCAAGAAAGAATAGGTCAAATAAAAGCTCAAATAGAAGAAACATCTTCTGAATTTGATAAAGAAAAACTTCAAGAAAGATTAGCAAAACTTTCAGGTGGAGTTGCAGTAATCAAAGTTGGTGCTGCTACAGAAACAGAATTAAAAGAAAGAAAGCTAAGAATTGAAGATGCTTTAGCAGCTACAAAGGCAGCTGTGGAAGAAGGTATTGTTCCAGGAGGCGGAACTGCTTATGTAAATGTAATTAATAAAGTAGCAGAATTAACTTCAGAAGTTACCGATACACAAGTTGGTATAAATATAATTGTTAAAGCTCTAGAAGAGCCAATGAGACAAATTGCTATAAATGCAGGACTTGAAGGTTCAGTAATAATTGAAAAAGTAAAATACAGTGAAGCTGGAATTGGATATGATGCATTAAATGATAAGTATGTAAATATGCTTCAAACAGGAATTGTTGATCCAACTAAGGTTACAAGATCAGCACTTCAAAATGCAGCATCAGTAGCATCTACATTCTTAACAACAGAAGCCGCTGTAGCAGATATTCCACAAAAGGAAGCAGCTCCAGCACCTAATCCAGGAATGGGAATGGATGGAATGTATTAATAAAAAAACATCAAGCAAGTAAAATTGCTTGATGTTTTTTTCTGTTTTTACTAATTTTACTAAAGTTTTATATAAGATACACGATAAAATATGTAAAAAGTGTTAATAATTTTAATAATTAATATAAATATGAGGAAGTGTTATATATTTGGAGATTATATTCATTGCAATTATTGGATTATGTATAGGAAGTTTTTTAAATGTATGTATTTATAGAATTCCAAGAGAAGAATCAATTGTATTTCCACCATCACATTGCACCACTTGCAGCTATAAATTGCAGGGATGTGATTTAATTCCTCTTTTAAGCTATATCTTTTTAAAAGGAAGATGTAGGGGTTGTGGTGATAGGATATCTATAAAATACCCTCTTATTGAAATACTTAATTCATTATTATATGTGCTTATATATTGTAACTACGGAAATTCAATTAGTTCATTAAAAGGATTTTTATTAACTTCACTTTTAATAGTTATTGCAGGTATTGATTTAGAAACGCACTATATCTATAAATCTACTACTATCTTTGGCATAGTATCATTTGTTTTCATAGCTATAATTGCCTTTTTAATTTCAGGACAAATACCCTGGGGGAATTTATTAGGTGGTGCTTTAGGTTTCTCCGTTATTGGAGCAATAGTAGTTATTACTGGTGGAATGGGCGAAGGTGATATTGAGATAGCTTTAATCATAGGCTTATTCCTAGGTATTAAAGGAATTATACTTACTTTATTTATAGCGTTTATTTTAGGTGGAATTATAGCAAGCTTGATTTTAATACTAAAGATAAAAGGAAGAAAAGCTGAAATAGCATTTGGTCCATATTTGGCTATGGGAGCAATTATTTCATTATTATATGGTACAGAAATAATTAATTGTTATATATCATTGATGAAAATATAGTATTTTTTATTATAATTGGAGAAAAATATATGGAAACATTAAATAAGAAGCGTTTAGGAGATATTTTAGTTAGTTCAGGAAAGATAACGTATGAACAATTAAATGAAGCATTAATCTCTCAAAAGATATTAGGTAAGAAGCTAGGGGAAATATTATTAGACAGTAATATCATTACTGAAAAAGATATGATGGAAGCAATTAAGGAACAAACAGGAATAAATGAAGTAGACTTAAATTATAGTAATGAGGAAGTAATTAAAGCAGCAGAAGAGCTTAGTAAAGAAGCCTTGGAGTCAAAAGTAATAGTAAAAGATGATGATATTGATGATATAAAGAATGCCCCTGTAGTAAAGATGATAGAGTATATGTTTAAGAACTCCATTGAAATGAGGGCATCGGATATACATATAGAGCCTTATGAAAAAGAGGTAAGGATTCGTTATAGAATAGATGGAGAACTTAGTACGGTAAATTTAATAGGTATTGAGAGTCTTCCACCATTAGTTGCAAGAATAAAGATATTAGCAGGTCTTAATATTGCAGAAAAAAGAATACCACAGGATGGAAGAATAATTACCAAAGTTGATGAGAAGGAAGTGGATTTAAGAGTTTCTATCCTACCAGTGGTCTATGGTGAAAAAGTGGTTATAAGAATTTTAGATAAGAATAACTATAAGGTTCATAAAGAACATTTAGGTTTAAGTACTGAAAATATTAATAAACTTAATAGAATAATATCTAATCCTCATGGCATTGTTTTAGTAACAGGACCAACAGGAAGTGGTAAATCAACAACTTTATATAGCATTTTAGATGATATAAATTCTGAAAATATAAATATTGTTACGGTAGAAGACCCAGTGGAGTATACCTTGGAGGGAATAAATCAGGTAAATGTTAATAATAAATCCGGTATGACTTTTGCAAGTGGTCTTAGAAGTATATTAAGACAGGATCCAGATGTAATAATGATTGGAGAGATAAGGGATGATGAAACAGCAGAAATTGCTGTTATATTCAGCAAAGGGATGTGGATATTGCAATAATAGTGGATATATAGGTAGAGTAGGTGTTTATGAAATTATGGAAATAACTAAAACTCACAAAGAAGCCATATGGAGGCATTATTGAAGAAGCAATTTTTCTTATAGATACATCTAATAAAATGAATAAAGGAAACAGATATTCAGAGATACAAAATGGGATAATTAATTCAATAATTGATAATAAAACTTTTATAAATACAAAATTTGGTGTTATAACTTTTAGTGATACTGCATTAGTTGGTGATAGAAATTATATAGATAATCCTAAAGATGTAAGTATGAAAGGAAATATTTCTGCTTCAAATCTCTTGCAACCATTATTTAGTTTGATAGATTTAAATTCAAAAGATGGATTTAGACAACTTTTTCAAACTAATAAAATTATCACAAGTGAAAGCAATCACAGAAATATTAATGAAGCATTATTATTAGCCAATGATATTTATAAATGTTTTGGTGAGGAGAATAAAAATAGGGCTATTATAATTTTAACTTCAGGAGAAATGAAATATTCTGTAGAAGCAATAAAGTCCATTAAAGAACAACAAATAAAAGTAATAACATTAGATATAAGTGATGATAAAGATAATAATATTGAAAAATTACATGGCCAATTAGGAGGAAATCTCAATGATTATATTATAGGAACCATTGATGGTGGTAATTATAATAGTGTAGATACTGATATGGCAGAAGTGGCTAAGAGGCTTCTTAGTGTTAATAAGAAATTATCATTTGATGCTATAAATGCCAAGTTACATTTTGATACCAATACAAATTTTGATTATATATCTGGAAGTGAAAGCGAAAGAATTAAGGAGATAATATCTGATGGAGAGCAATTGATAGTTAAATTAGAAGATATAGTTTATCAGTATAAAGAGACTGTTAATGGCTATGATGTTTATGAGTCAGATTCATTTATCATATCCTTTAGAGTTAAGATTCCTTATGGGAAAAGAGGACAGTTGAAATTTGGTGAAAATAATGAGGAACAAAGTATAATAAATAACTATATAATTTATAATAAATTTAATAAGAAGAATTTTATAAAGGCTATTGATACACCTATAGTTAATATGTTAGAGGAGTATTATGAAATAAGTCATGGAATATATAATGGAATAAAGGATGATAAAATTATTATTGATGAAAAAGAGAGGGAGTTTTTAGTAGGGACAAATGTAAATTTTGCAGCATCTTTAGAGGTTGAAAAAAGTGAAAAAATAATTTTAGATTTAGATAAAAAAGGAGTTTTAAATAGTACACCTACAGTATACGAGTTTATAAATGGAAACCTTAAAGAATTAGGAGAAATGACAAAAGATAATGAAAAATTTTATTATAATGTTCAAGAATATCATGAGAAAAGATATATTTTAATATTATACAATTATACATTAGTAGATGATGTAATTAGTAGATATACCAATGATATAACTGTAGGCAATAGTAGTAAAATGGCTACTTTAAGGGCAATTAAAGGAAATGAAGAAAGTCAAGAAAAAATAAAATTACCTGATTTGTTTTAATATTGACAATATAAACTAAATACTCTATAATAAAAAAAAATCGAAAAACAACGAACATTATGAAAACTTGTATATACCCTGGATATGGCAGGGAGTTTCTACCGGAAACCAATAATTTCCGACTATAAGTAAGATTAAATGTCTTTATATCTTATAGAGTAAATTTAAGATTATTAGGCGTATTAACCTTACTTAAAGGTTAATATGCTTTTTTTTTACAATTAAATAGACTATATTAGTAATTATTACATATTTTAAATATTTGGAGGGAATCACAATGGCTCAAATTATTAAAACTGCTTACACATTTGATGATGTGTTATTAGTACCAAACAAATCTGAAATTTTACCTAATGAAGTTAGTTTAAAAACTAAATTAACAAAGAAAATATCATTAAATATACCATTAATGAGTGCAAGTATGGATACTGTTACTGAATCTAAAATGGCTATAGCTATGGCTAGAGAAGGTGGAATTGGTATAATCCATAAAAATATGACTATAGCAGAACAAGCTATGGAAGTAGATAGAGTTAAGAGACAAGAAAATGGAGTAATAACTGATCCAATATTCTTAAATGAAGACAATACAGTAAAACAAGCGTTAGAGTTAATGGCTAAATATAGAATTTCAGGAGTTCCTGTAACAAGAGGAACTAAATTAGTGGGAATAATAACTAACAGAGATATAGTTTTTGAAACAAACTATGATAAGAAAATTAATGAAGTAATGACAAAGAGCCCATTAATAACAGCAAAGGAAGGAACTACTTTAGAAGAAGCTTTAGAAATATTAAAGAAGCATAAAATAGAAAAACTTCCTTTAGTAGATGATGAAAATAATTTAAAAGGATTAATTACTATAAAAGATATTGAAAAGGCAAAGGCATATCCTAATGCAGCTAAGGATAGTAAAGGAAGACTTTTATGTGGAGCTTCAGTGGGAATTACTAATGACATGATGGAAAGAGTTGAAGCTTTAGTAAAAGCAAACGTAGATGTTATCACACTTGATACAGCACATGGACATAGTAAAGGTGTTATTGAAGGTGTAAGAAAAATAAAGAGTGTTTATCCAGAACTTCAAATAATAGCAGGTAATATTGCTACAGCAGAAGCAGTAAGAGATTTAGTTGAAGCAGGAGCAGATTGTGTTAAAGTTGGTATAGGGCCAGGATCAATTTGTACAACAAGAGTAGTTGCAGGTGTAGGTGTTCCACAATTAACAGCAGTTATGGATTGTGTTGAAGAAGGAAGAAAATACGGTGTTCCAGTTATTGCTGATGGTGGATTAAAGTATTCAGGAGATATAGTTAAGGCTTTAGCAGCAGGAGCACAAGTTTGTATGATGGGTTCAATGCTAGCTGGATGTGAAGAATCACCAGGTGAAACAGAAATATATCAAGGAAGAACATATAAAGTATATAGAGGTATGGGATCTTTAGCAGCTATGGAAAAGGGATCTAGTGATAGATACTTCCAAAATGGAACAAAGAAATTCGTACCAGAAGGTGTTGAAGGAAGAGTTGCTTATAAAGGACCAGTAGCAGATACTTTATTCCAATTATTAGGTGGTATAAAATCAGGTATGGGATATTTAGGAGCACCAACATTAGATGATTTATATGAAAATGCTAAATTTGTGGTTCAAACTTCTTCAGGTATAAGAGAAAGTCATCCACATGATATTAATATAACTAAAGAAGCTCCAAACTATAGCGTTAGAGAGTAATAAGACAGAAAGACATTAGGAGGATTCCAATGAAGAAAGAATTAATACTAGTGCTTGACTTTGGTGGTCAGTACAATCAGTTAATAGCAAGAAGAGTCAGAGAATGTAATGTATATTGTGAGGTTCATCCATACAATTTAAGTATAGAAAAAATAAGAGAAATGAATCCCAAGGGAATAATATTTACTGGCGGACCTAATAGCGTATATGGTGAAAACTCTCCATTATGTGATAAAGAAATATTTAATATTGGGATACCAGTGCTAGGAATATGCTATGGATCACAGCTAATGGCTCATGTATTAGGAGGAAGTGTAGCAACTGCACCAGTTAGTGAATATGGTAAAACAGAAGTTAATGTTGATGTAAAATCAAAAATATTTGAAGGTGTACAAGACAAGACTATCTGTTGGATGAGTCATACAGATTATATAGAAAAAGCACCAGAAGGTTTTAATATAGTAGGAAATACTCCAGTATGTCCAGTAGCTGCTATGGAATGTGTAGAAAAGAACTTATATGCAGTTCAATTCCATCCAGAAGTTATGCATACTCAAGAAGGAACTAAAATGTTATCAAACTTTGTGTACAATATTTGTAATTGTACTGGAGATTGGACAATGGATTCTTTCGTTGAAAAATCAATTGAGGAAATTCGTGAAAGAATTGGTGATGGTAAAGCACTTTGTGCATTATCAGGAGGTGTTGATTCATCAGTAGCAGCTGTTCTTTTATCAAAAGCTATTGGTAAGCAATTAACATGTGTATTTGTTGATCATGGTTTACTTCGTAAAGATGAAGGTGATGAAGTAGAAGCTATCTTTGGACCAGAAGGTCATTATGATTTAAACTTCATTAGAGTAAATGCACAAGATAGATTCTATGAAGCTCTTGCTGGAGTAGAAGATCCAGAAAGAAAGAGAAAGATTATCGGAGAAGAGTTCATTAGAGTATTTGAAGAAGAAGCTAAGAAAATAGGTGCGGTAGATTTCTTAGTTCAAGGAACAATTTATCCAGATATAATTGAAAGTGGTCTTGGTGATTCAGCAGTAATAAAATCACATCATAATGTTGGTGGACTTCCTGATTATGTTGATTTTAAGGAAATAATTGAACCTTTAAGATTACTATTTAAGGATGAAGTAAGAAAAGCAGGATTAGAGCTTGGTATTCCTGAAAAATTAGTATACAGACAACCATTCCCAGGTCCAGGATTAGGCATAAGAATAATTGGTGAAGTAACAGCTGAAAAAGTAAGAATAGTTCAAGAAGCTGATGCAATTTATAGAGAAGAAATTGCTAATGCTGGATTAGATAAAGAAATTGGACAATATTTTGCAGCGTTAACTAATATGAGATCTGTAGGAGTTATGGGTGATGAAAGAACTTATGATTATGCAGTTGCACTTAGAGCTGTAACAACAAGTGATTTCATGACAGCAGAATCTGCTGATCTTCCATGGGAAGTACTTGGAAAAGTAACAACAAGAATAGTAAATGAAGTTAATGGCGTTAACCGTGTATTCTACGATTGCACAGGTAAACCACCAGCAACTATAGAATTCGAATAGTCTTGACATTAATAATTAACGGTCGTATAATTGAACTGGTTCAAATAAATGACCAATAAATAATTAAGGAGATCATAACCATGACAAATGTTGAAAAAATCAGTGAGTTCCTAACACAGGCAGAAGTTTTCACCTTCCTTACCGTTGATAACGGCCAGCCCAAAGGTCGTCCTTTCGGCTTCCATCTTGTAGATGGAGATCGTATTTACTTCGGAACAGGCACCTTCAAGAATTGCTTCAAGCAACTTAGCGCAGATCCCCATGTTGAAGTCATGGCTGTAAACGGCGACAAGTTTATGCGCTATGACGGTCTTGCAAAGATCGTTAAGGATGATGCGCTTCTTGCAAAGGCTCATGAGGCTATGCCTCAGCTCAAGGAAACTTACGACAAAAACGGCTGGGAGATTGTGCTTTTCTATCTCGAGAACGGTCATGCTGAAATTCGCGGATTATTTGAAGTAGAGGAAGAGTTTGATGTGTAATGACTGATGAGTTTAAGTTTGACACATCACAGATAACCACGCTGGATGAACGTTTCGGCAAATGTCCTTATGCGACTGCGCAGAGTCTGATATCCGGAAAATGGGCTCCGCCTATCCTGCTTTATCTGTCCGATGGACCGATAAGGTTTAATGAATTGCAAAGGCGGATGCCCAAAATGACTCACGCCACCTTGTCCGTGCAGCTTAAATCTCTTGTAGAGAATGGACTTGTAGAGCGGACACAGTATGAGGATATCCCTCCGCATGTCGAATATTCTCTGACAGAAATAGGTGAGAAATTCAGACCTGTGCTCGATGCCATGCAACACTGGGGGATGGAATATATCGAGTACATGAAAGAAAAATAAAACACAGATATTCAAATGAAGTCGAGCGGTAGTGATGACTGAACTTAGAGACACAGCTTGCCAGAGGAACCCAGCGATTATCGAGCCATCGGCGAAGACAGAGCTGCATGGTCTTATGTCAATATTTTGGACACAAAAAGTCAAACTTTTTTATGCTGCACTTCTAGCTAATAATTCACATTGATCTGGAGTCATGTAATTAATAGAAGAGTGTAGCCTTTTTCTGTTATACCAACCTTCAATATATTTAAATATAGCTACATTAGCTTCTTCGAAGGTACGATATGTATTTCTATAGATTTCTTCCTTCTTTATTGAAGAATGAAAAGATTCAATGCAAGCATTGTCATACGGACAACCTTTTTTGCTAAATGATTGTATAATATTAAATTCTTTACATAGTTCTTTTAAATCATTACTTGTGTATTGAGATCCTAAGTCTGAATGGAATATTAAAGGTTTATTTTTATCAGGATTCTGGCTGTAATAAGCATTTTTTAAAGCTTTAATAACTAAATTATTTGTCATTCTTTTACCAAAAGCATAGCCAATTATTTTTTTAGAATGCAAGTCAAGAACTGAAGCTAAATAGCACCAACCATCTTTGATAGTATGAATATATGTAATATCTCCTACCCATTTTTCATTAATAGAAGTAGTTGAGAAATTTCTCTTTAAAACGTTTTCTAACCCTTCTGCTACTTTCTTATTAGAATGAGGTTTGTATTTTTTTACAGTCACTGCACAAAGGCCAAGTTCAATCATTTTTCTTTGAACTCTCTTCAAAGATACATTAAAGCCTTCTGTAACAAGTATATGATGAATCCTCGGAGCTCCATATATTCCTTTATTAGCTTTGTATATTCTACTAATAGCTGCTTTTAATTCCTCATTTTCTAATTGTCTTGCTGATTTAGTTTTATCAAAAAATTTATAATATGTACTCCTGGCTACGCCTAGAACGGTACACATAGTCTTGATATCATGGTTGCTTTTATTAGAATCTATAAATTCTATTACTTTGTCTAATTTCTTGTTGCAAATATGGCCATAGCTTTTTTTAATATTTCATTTTCCTC
>OOCW01001696.1_pt1 | contig 14621 bp, 17 predicted proteins | sample 1671201 | NCBI WGS metagenome assembly OOCW01 (sample SAMN06348132, study PRJEB24527) | human gut metagenome | biome: human gut; feature: ankylosing spondylitis patient; material: feces | host: Homo sapiens | place: China | collected 2015-10
GAAGCTGAGGTAAACGATAGTGAACTTCGAAGCTTTAGGACTTTTTCTGGAAAAAACAATATAAATTCTTAACGAAAATTACACTAATTCCTGGAGAGAATATCATTAATTTTCGTCATCACGGCATTAACGCTTTAATGCGCAATTTAGTTATATAGTTTTTATTTTTGTTATCTATGCACCCGATGAAGGGTGCTTTTTTATTTATATAAATAATTTGATAGGAGATCTTATGCGATGAAAAAGGCAATATTAGTAGTTAGCTTTGGGACAAGCTATTTAGACACATTAGAGAAAACAATTGAAAAGGCAGAAAAGCAAATAAGAGATAATTTCAGTGAATATGATATATATAGAGCATTTACATCTCATAAAATAATAAAGAAGTTAAAAGAGAAGTATGAGATTTTTATTGAAACTCCAGAAGAAATGTTAGAGAAGTTATATGAGAATGGTTATGAAGAGATAATTATGCAACCGTTACATATGATACCTGGTGAAGAGTTTATATATATAAATAAAATAGCAGATTCTTTTAAGGAAAAATTTGAAATATTAAAGGTTGGAAGACCAATTTTTTATTACCAAGGAATAGAGGAATTACCACAAGATTATTCATTGTTTATTGAAGCAACAAAAGAGCTATATGAAGAGAATAATGCTGTAGTGTTAATGGGGCATGGAACTGCTCATCCTGCAAATTCAGTATATGGATGTTTACAAGCTGTATTTGAAGATGAGGGTTATGAAAATGTATTTGTTACAACTGTAGAGGGATATCCTAATTTTGAAAATGTAATAAAGAGATTAAGAAGAAGAAATATAAGTGAAGTTACTATTGCACCATTAATGGTTGTTGCAGGTGACCATGCTAGAAATGATATGGCTTCAGATGAGGATGAATCTTTAAAATCAATGTTAGAAGCAGAAGGTATTAAAGTAAATGTACATATGAGAGGTCTTGGAGAAAGTGAAAAATTTAATAAATTATATATAAATAGAATTGATGATCTTATTAATAATAGATATGTTGGAGCAGGAGAAACTAAAAAGGGTCATAAGGTTAAGGTAATAAATTAAGGAGATAGTACTATGAAGACACTAATAATTTCATCTAATTGTAGTGGTGGAGGAAAGACTACATTTACCCTTGGATTGATGAAAGCACTAAAAAATAGAAATTATGATGTACAAGGATATAAAGTAGGTCCTGATTATATTGATACTGGATTTCATACAGAAATAACAGGTAAGGTATCTAGAAATTTAGATTTACATCTAATGGAAGAAGAAGGTGTTAAGGCTAGTTTTTCTAGAGGAAAAGGTGATTTAGCTGTAGTTGAAGGTGTTATGGGATTATATGATGGTAAGGGATTAGATGAATCATGTTCAACATATAGTGTTTCTAAAGTTTTAGATAATTCCCCTATATTATTAGTTATAACACCTAAGGCACAAAGTGTAACTTTATGTGCAGAAATTAATGGAATTAAGGATTTTAAAAATGCAAACATAGTGGGTGTTGTTTTAAATTGTGTAAGTGAAGGATTTTATAATTTATTAAAACCTGCAATAGAAATGCATTGTGGATTAAAAGTATTTGGATACATACCTAAGGATGAGGAACTTAAACTTGAAAGTAGACATTTAGGTTTAGTTCAAAGTGTTGAAGTGGGAAACTTAAATAAAAAGATAAATTATTTATCAGAAATTATTGAAAAATATATAAATTTAGATGAAATTATTGAAAGTTTTAAAGAAGTCAGAAGCTTTGAAGACAATTATCATTTAAGTAGAACGAATAAGAAAATTGCAATTGCATTTGATGAAGCGTTTAGGTTCTATTATAAAGAGAATTTAGAGTTATTAGAAGAAGTAGGAGAGGTTATTTATTTTAGTCCACTTAGAGATAAAAAGTTACCAGAAAATATTGATTTTCTATATTTAGGTGGGGGTTACCCAGAAGTGTTTAAGGAAACATTAAGTAAGAATACAGAAATGCTAAGTAGTATAAAAGAAGCACTTAATAATGGATTAAAATGCTATGCAGAATGTGGTGGATTAATGTACTTAACAAGAAATATAGATAATGTTGACATGGTTGGATTCTTAAATGGAAATAGTGAAATGACTAAAAGGTTGAATAGATTTGGATATGCAACATTATTATTTAATAATATAGAAATTAATTGTCATGAGTTCCATAAATCAAAGGTAAACTTAAATGAAGAGACAGTATATGATGTTACTAAAAATTCGTATAATGGGGATAAAATTAATTGGAGATGTGGATATAAGAAGAATAATACATTGGCAGGATATCCACATGTACATTTCTTTGGAAACTTGGAATTTATTAAGGAGCTATTAAAGTAGCTTAAGGTTAGATAAATTATTGAAGCAATAAGGAGAAAAATAATTATGGACTATATTAAAAATCCAATGGAAATAGAAAATAATAGTATGAAGATTATAGAAAGTGAAATGGGTGAGCATAGTTTCACTAAGGAAGAACTTTCAATAATAAAGAGAACAATTCATACTACAGCCGATTTTGAATATAAGAATTTAGTAGAAATAAGTAAAGATGCTATAGAAGCATCAAAAGAGATTTTTAAAAGGCCCTTTACAATTTATACAGATACTAATATGGCTTTATCAGGAATAAACAAAATGGCTCTAAGTAAACTAGAAGGAAAGGCTATTTGTTATGTGAATTTAGATGAAGTACATAAAGAGGCAAAGGAAAAGGGAATAACTCGCTCTATGGCAGCAGTAGAAAGGGCTTGCAGTGATAATGTAGATATATTTGTTTTTGGAAATGCACCAACAGCTTTATTTAAGTTAAAAGAATTAATAAAAAGTGGAAAGGCAAGTCCAAAGTTGATTATAGCAGTGCCAGTAGGATTTGTTGGAGCTGCTGAAAGTAAAGAAAATTTAGATGAACTTAATGTGCCATATATAAGAGTTAAAGGAAGAAAAGGTGGAAGTACTGTTGCAGCAGCTATAGTAAATGCACTTATGTATAACGTTGTTGAAAGATAGTAAAAGTTTTAGAAATTAATTGATGGTGTATAAGAGGACAGGAGGGAAAAGCATGTTAGATCTTTATGTTATGAGTGGTGGTAAGAAGCTAAGATGTGGATATACTACAGGTTCTTGTGCAACAGCAGCTACAAAGGCAGCTACAATCATGCTCTTTAATGATGTTGTCTTAGAAAATGTTGAAATAACTACACCTAAGGGAATAAAAATAATAATACCTATAAATTCAGTTGAAAAGGGTAAAGATTATTGCATAGTTTCTGTAATTAAGGATGGTGGAGATGATCCTGATATTACTAATGGAATAGAGATATATGCAAAAGTTGAAAAGCAGGAAAGTGGATTCACTTTAACAGGAGGAGAAGGAATAGGAATTGTTACAAAGGATGGGCTATTTATAGAAAAAGGGCTTCATGCAATTAATCCAACACCAAGAAAAACTATAGAAGAAGCAGTGAAAGATAACCTTCCTCAGAGAAATGGTGAAATTTGGGAGTTTACTAAAGGTAGTGGAATAAAGGTAACTATAAGTACGCCCCAGGGAAGAGAAATAGCAAAAAAAACATTTAATCCAAGGCTTGGGATTGTTGGTGGAATTTCTATTCTTGGAACTTCAGGTATAGTTAAGCCTATGTCAGAAGAGGCATTAAAAGAATCTATAAGAATAGAAATAAATCAAAAGGGAAAAGACAAAGAAAAGTTAGTACTAACTTTTGGAAATATAGGAGAAAAATGTGCTAAGGATCAAGGATTTAAAGAAGATGAGATAGTTATTATTTCAAATTTTGTTGGCTTTGCATTAGAGTGTTGTGCAGAGATAAATATAAAAGAAGTTATTCTTATTGGACATATAGGAAAGTTAAGTAAAATTGCTTATGGGTGCTTTAATACACATAGTAGAGTAAATGATGTAAGGCTTGAAGTTATAGCGCTAGAGCTTGCACTTTTAGGATATGATAGGGAAGTTGTAAAAAGTGTTTTAGAACAAAAGACAAGTGAAGGTGCAGTTAAATTCTTAGGTGATGGATATGAAGAACTTTATAAAAATATAGGAAATAAGATAGTTGAAAGAATGAAAATTTATACTTATGGAGAAATGAAGTGTGATGCAATAATGTATTATGGTTTTTCTGAATATAATATTTTATATAACTCATTAGATAGAAATAGCTAAGTGATAAATGAGTTAAGGGGAAAGCTATCTTAATTAAAAAACTTAAAGGAGTAAGTTATGGTTTATATTGTTGGATTAGGTCCTGGAAATAAGGATTATATATTACCAAAGGCAATAGATACACTAAAAAAAAGTAATGTAATTATTGGTTTTAGTAGATTAATTAATGATTTAGATTTTATAAATACTAATAAGATAGTAATGAGTTCTTTAAGAGAAACTTTAGAGTACATACAACAAAATGGACAAGACAATATTATTTCATTAGTTGCCTCTGGAGATCCGACTTTTTTTGGCATAAGTGAATATATAAAAAAGAATTACCCAGGAAATATTGTCGTAATACCTGGATTAAGCTCTTTTCAATACTTAACTGCTAAGTTGAATAAAAGTTGGAGTTATGGATTTACAGGAAGTGTACATGCTAGAAATGAAGATTTTATAAAGAAAGTTAAAGAAAATAAGATATCTATATGGCTTACAGATAATAAAAATAATTCAACTTTTTTATGTAAATTATTAAATGAAAATAATATCGAATGCACAGTAATAATCGGTGAACATTTATCCTATGAAAATGAAAGGATACTACAAGGTAAACCAATAGAGTTTATTAATGAAGAAGTCAGCGATATGGCAATATTAATTGTGGAGAAAGAAGGTTAGAAGAAGTTTATGATTTTAATTAAGGATAGTGAATTCATAAGAGGGAATTGTCCAATGACTAAGGAAGATATTAGAGCTTTAAGTATATGGAAGATGAATCTGAAAGAAGGAGCTATAGTGCTTGATATTGGTGCTGGAACAGGAACAATAACAGTACAAGCATCTAAGATTTCAAGAAAAGGTATTGTATATTCTATTGAAAGGGATAAGGAAGCAATAGATACAACTAAGAGGAATTTAGAAAAGTTTAAGTGTAATAATGTTGTACTAGATGAAGGTGAAGCTTTAGATATATTAAAAAGATATAAAGATGAAAATAAAAGATTTGATTCAATATTTATTGGAGGATCTGGTGGAAACTTAGAAGAAATAATTTCACTTTCTAATGAGTTGATACAAAATGAAGGAACCATAGTTATGAACTTTATAACTTTAGATAATGCATATAAGGCAATTGAAACAGTTAAGAAGTTAAATTATGTAGTAGATATTTCACAAGTAAATATAAGTAAAAATAGAGGACAAAGTTATATGATGATAGCTAATAATCCAATATATATAGTGCAATGTGTAAGGAGTGTAAAGTAAGATGAAATCAACATTATATGGAATAGGTGTAGGGCCAGGAGATAAAGAGTTATTAACAGTAAAGGCAGTAAGAGCCATAGAAAATAGTGATGTTGTAATTGCACCTAGTGCATTAGAAGGTGGAGATAGTATTGCATTAGAAACAGCTAAAGAATATATAAAAGAAGGAACAGAAGTAGTTATAAAACATTTTCCTATGGGAAAGAAAAATAGAGTTGAAAAAGCTAAGGAAGCATATGATTTCATAGAGGGAAAATTAAAGGAAGGTAAAAATGTATCTTTCCTTACAATTGGAGATCCATATGTTTATAGTACTTATATTCATATGTTAAAGCATATGGAAGAAAGAGGATTTGATGTAGAAACAATACCTGGAATTACATCTTTCTGTGCAGCAGCAAGTTTAGTAGATAGAACTCTTGTTGTTGGAGATAATCCTTTAATGATATTACCTGCAACAAGAGTTAAAGATATAAAAGATGAAAAGTATGTTGTTATAATGAAGGTTTATAAACATGAAGAAACAGTAGTAGATTTTCTAGAAGAAAAAGGGTTTGATTACGTTTATGTAAGTAGAGCTGGAAGAGAAGGACAACTTATATTAACAGATAAAGATGAAATTAAGAAATCAAGAGATTATATGTCATTAATATTAGCAAGTAGGGAGTAGAGAGTTATGGTTTATTTTATAGGGGCAGGACCTGGAGACGTTGATTTAATAACTGTGAAGGGAAGAGATATATTAGCTAAGGCTGATATAGTTATATATGCAGGTTCTTTAGTTGCAAAAGAGCATATGGATTATTGTAAAGAAGGTGTCTTAATATATAATTCAGCAAAGATGACTTTAGAAGAGGTTATTGAAGTTATGAATGATAACAAAGATAAGCTTATAGTAAGACTTCATACTGGAGATCCATCAATATATGGAGCAATAAAGGAACAAATGGATGAATTAGATAAATTAAATATTGAATATGAAGTAGTACCAGGTGTTAGTTCTTTTGTTGCAGCAGCATCTGCAATAAAAAAAGAATTCACACTTCCATCAGTAACTCAAACAGTAATATTAACAAGAGTTGAAGGAAGAACTCCAGTACCAGAAACAGAGGATTTAGAAAAGCTTGCACAAGTAGGAGCATCAATGGCTATATTTTTATCAATTTCTATGATTGATAAGGTGGTAGCAAAGCTTAGAGCTGGTTATGGAAGAAATGTTCCAATAGCTGTAGTGGAAAGAGCCACTTGGGATAATGAAAGATGTATTGTTGGAACTTTAGATGATATTGCAGATAAAGTTAAGAAAGCTGGAATTACTAAATGTGCTCAAATATTAGTTGGAGATTTTATTGATTGCGAGTATGAAAAAAGTCTTTTATATGATAAGACTTTTACTCATATGTATAGAGAGGCTAAGAAGTAATTATGATTTGTATTATAAGTGTTACTGAAAAAGGAGATGTTTTAGCACGAAGGATAGAAAAGGAACTTGGTGGAGATTTATATCTGAAATCTGAAATTAACGACTTTAAGTTAAACAATATAATGAATATATGCTTTGAAAAATATGATTCTATAATATTTATAAGTTCAACAGGAATTGCAGTTAGAGCAATATCTAAATATTTAATAAGTAAGGCTATAGATCCAGCAGTTGTAGTAGTAGATGTTTGTAATAAATTTTCTATAAGCTTAGTTTCAGGACATTTAGGAGGGGCAAATAACTTAACTTTAAAGGTTTCTGAAGTACTAGGCAATACTCCGGTAATAACTACAGCAACAGATAATATGGATATTTTAGCTCCAGATATAATTGCAATGAATAATGAGCTTATTATAGATGATTTAAAAATAGCTAAGATTATTGCTGGAAGACTTGTTAATGGAGAAAATGTTTATTTTAAGGATGATAAAGCAATAATTAAATGCCCTAAAGGATACATAGAAACAGAGAAGGTACAAGGTAATACTCTGTGGATTACACATAAAGCTTCAAGAGATTTAAAGAGTGAAGATAATAATGTAGTGAGATATTTAGATGAGTATGAAGCTAGAACAATATTGAGATTAATTAGGAAGGATATTATTTTAGGAATAGGATGTAAAAGAAATACTGATAGTGATAAGTTATTTGATTTTATAAGCGATATTTTAAAAGAAAATAATATTGATATAAGGTCTGTAGATAGAATTGCCTCTATTAATATAAAAAGTGATGAGAAAGCAATTTTGGATTTAGCAGAAAAATTAAATTGTGATCTTCTATTTTTTTCAGCATCAGAAATATCTAGAGTTGAACATAAATATGAAGGTAGTGATTTTGTAAAGAAATCAATTGGAGTTTCATCAGTAAGTGAGCCAGTTGTTGAGTTAGCTGGAGGAGAAATTATTATAAGTAAGATAAAAAAAGATGGAATGACATTGTGCATTGGAGAATTAAAAAAGGAGTAAACTGAAGTGGGAAAATTATATGTAATAGGAATAGGTCCTGGTGGATTAGAACATATGACGTTAAAGGCAAAAGAAGCAATAGAGAAATGTAATATTGTTGTTGGATATAACAAATACATTGATATGATAAAACCTTTAGTAGAAAATAAAGAACTTTTTTCTACTGGAATGAGAGGAGAGGAAGCTAGATGTAAAAAGGCTTTAGAATTATCTAAAGATAATATAGTAGCTTTAATTAGTACTGGGGATTCAGGGATTTATGGAATGGCTGGACTTATTCTTCAAATGCAAAATGATGAAGAGGTTGAAGTAATACCAGGTGTAACAGCTTCAAGTGCAGCAGGTTCAGTTATTGGGGCACCGCTTATGCATGATAATTGTAATATAAGCTTAAGCGATTTAATGACACCTTATGATTTGATAAAAAAGAGAGTAAGAAATGCTGCTGATTCAGATATGATTATATCTTTATATAATCCAAGAAGTAAGGGAAGACCGCACTATTTAAGAGAGGCTATAGAAATAATTAAGGAGTATAGAAAATTAGATACTCCAGTTGCTGTTGTTAGACATGCATTAAGAGATGGACAAGAATTTAGAATGTTTACCTTAGAGAATTTTGATGAAGAGGTTGTTGATATGTTTTCTATAGTTATTGTGGGTAACTCACAAAGCTTTATTAAAAATGGAAAGTTTATCACACCTAGAGGATATGATATATAATAATAGGCTAATAGTGGTAAGTTGAATTAATATCTTTTAATCAGCTTACCATTTATAATTTTATGGAGGTAAAGTTAATGATAGGATTTGTTCTTGGAACTGGTGAAGGAAGGGAGATTTTATCTTTTATAAATAAATATACTGATGAAATTGTTGTTTCTACGGCTACTCAGTATGGATATGAAATTTATAAGGATTTTAAAGCAAAGTATTTTAATTATAAGCCGCTTAATGAAGCTGAGTTTGAGGAATTAGTTAAAGAGTTTGGAATTAAGGTTTTTGTAGATGGATCTCACCCTTATGCAAGTGAAGTAAGTAATACATTAATTAATATTTGTAGAAAAATGAATATTGATTATATAAGATATGAAAGAAAAAGTTATTTTACAGATTTAAAAGATAATGAAAATATAATTTTTATAGATAAATATGAAGATTTAGAAAAAGTATTAAAAAGTATAGAGGGAAATGTACTAAATACTACAGGTAGTAATAATGCTTTAAAGATAGATGCCTTAAATATAGAAAATAGAATTATACATAGAATATTACCATCACCTAAAGTAATAAGTAAACTTTTAGATAATGGAATTTCAATGGATAATATTGTAGCAATTAAGGGGCCTTTTGGAATTCATATTAATAATGGAATTATTAAAGAGTATAAAATTAGATGCTTAATTACTAAGGATAGCGGATTAGAAGGTGGAATGGAAGAAAAAATAGAAAGTGCATTTAAAAATGATGTTAAGATAATTGTAATAAAAAGACCTGAAATAAACTATGGAGAAGAATTTAATGATATACAAAATATGATGGATTTTATAAGGTTAAATTATTTATAGAAATAAAATGGGGTAGGAATTTTATCACTTCAAATTATCTATTTAATCTACTGGAAAAATTGTATTTTATATATTTAATTCTTATTATATAATATGGAATATATAAACAGAGGGGATGAAGGACTTTGAAGTACATATACAATTTAGCATTTAAAATGGCAATATCAGCAACTATAGCCTTAATCATAGGTAATATACTAGGACTACAGTATGCAACAGTTGGAGCTGTTATTGCTATATTAAGTATACAAGATACTAGAAAAAAGGCATTAATAATAAGTTATAAAAGAATAGTTGCCTGTAGTATTGGGATTTTATTATCAGTAATACTATATAGTTTATTAGGAAATAGACCATTGATTTTTGGATTGTTTTTAATAATTTTAATACCACTTACTTCAAGATTAAAAGTGCAAGAAGGAATGGTACCATCAGTAGTTTTATCAACACATTTTTTAGTTGCAGATAATATAACAATTGCATTAATTTTTAACGAAATATTACTAATGATAATTGGAATAGGTGTAGCTGCAATTGCTAATATTTTTATGCCTTCTCTTGAAGATAAGTTCAAGGATGATAAAGAGTGGATTGAAGAACATTATAGAATTATAATAAGCAAAATGTCAAAGTCATTAATAACTCATACAGTAGATATTGATGAGCAAAAAATTATAAATGAAGTTGAAAAGCGATTATATGAAAGCAAGGAAACTGCTTATAAGATAGTAAATAACCACTTTTTTAAAAGTTCATCATATTACACAGACTATATAAATATGAGAATTAATCAGTTTGATACAATAAAAAGAATGAGATTACACTTTCAGAGATTTAATATACCTGTTGAGCAAATGAATGTTATGGCAGATTTTACTTTATGTGTTGCAGAAAATATAAGTGAAATGAATGATTGTAAATTATTATTAAGGGATTTAGATATTTTAAGAAGTGAATTTAAGAAAATGGAATTACCAAAGACTAGAGAGGAATTTGAGAGTAGAGCTCAATTACTTCAATTTTTAAATGATATGGAAGAGTTTTTATTAATAAAAAGAAATTTCTTTACAACTATGAAAAATCATTAGGATTTAAGCAGTAAATAGATTAAAAGTTATGTTAACCTATTTACTGCTTAATTATTTATTAATCAAGTTTTAATACATTACTATAATTTACTGTAGAATATCCAGTAGCTGATGTTCCATCAAGTCCAGTATATAATTCATCGCCAAAATAAACAGCAACTTTATCTACACCATAATTATACCCATAAGTATTTACTACTGCACCTATAACTCCATTAGCTATTTCAGTAGAAAGTTCCATATCTTTAATAAAGTTTTCATTAAATACAACAGTTAAGACATTAGTATCATAATTTAATGTTGCAGAGCTTACTCCATAATCCTTAGATAATACAACAAAGTTATTATTATTATTAGGAGCTGAATATAATTTTTCTGTTAATGCAGTAACAAAGGCATTATCAGTAACTGTCACATTTGTATCAATGCAATAAGTTTTAAGATCTACTTTATTAAAGTAAAAAACTCTACAATCTCTATTGACTGTATTAGTAGTTGATGAAATTGCAGATTTATCTGGAGTAACATCAGAAGTAGAAGAGTTATTTTCTACAAATGAATTATTATTAGTTAAAATTGCATCATCAGAAGTTTCTTCATCAGAAGCAGTATTAGTATTTTCATTAGTAGTCTCATTATTTGTTACGTCATCTTGATTTTCAGAAACAGTTTCTGTAGCCTTTGAATCATCAGTACTAGCTGTTTTATCCCCGGTAATTGCACTTTTTAATCCACAGGATGTTAAGGATAAGCATAAAACAACAGTACAACTTAAAATTAATAGTTTTCTTTTCATAATTTCACCTCACATAAATTACTTAACATAAAAATATTACCATATATTTACAAATAATTAAATGATTTATTTAAAATAATATACAATATTTACAAAAAAATATATAATTTAAAAAGGGGTGATTAATTATGGATATTTTAAAAGAAACAAAACTTATAAGTAATTATATAATTTCATTAAGAAAGGATTTTCATAAGTATCCTGAATTAAGTATGGAAGAATATAGAACATCTAAAAGGATTAAAGAAGAGTTAGATAAAATAGGTGTTAAATATGAAGAGGGAATAAAAACAGAAGTAATTGCTACCATTGGTAAAGGAGATGGTAGAGTAATTGCATTAAGGGCAGATATGGATGCTTTAAGGATACAAGAAAATACAGATGTTAGGTATGCTTCAGAAAATAAAGGAATAATGCATGCTTGTGGACATGATGCACATATGGCATCATTACTTGGTGCAGCTATGATATTAAAAAAATATGAGGATAGTATTCCAGGAAAGATTATTCTTATATTTCAACCTGCAGAAGAAAATTCATGTGGAGCAAAGTTAATTTCTGAACATGGATATTTAGATGATGTAGATGAAATTTTTGGATTACATGTATTTGGGGACATAGAATGTGGTAAAATTTCTATAGAAGAAGGGCCAAGAATGGCTGCATCAAATAAATTTACAATAAAAGTTACAGGAAGATCAGGGCATGCTGGTAAACCACATCAATGTGTAGATGCAACTTTAGTTTGTGCAGCTATAGTAATGAATTTACAATCTATAATTAGTAGGGAAATAGATCCAGTTAATTCTGCAGTAGTAACTGTGGGTCATATTCAATCAGGAGAAACACATAATATTATTTCTGGAGATGCTATAATAGAAGGGACAATAAGGAGTTTTAATGCAACAACAGCTAAACATATTCAAACATCAATTAAAAGAATTGCATATAGTACAGCATTAGCATATGGAGCAACTGCAAGTGTTGAATATGATGTTGCACATCATCCAGCAGTAATTAATGATGGTGAAGCAGTAAAAACAGCTTTAGATGCCGCTAAGAAAATATTTGCGGAAGAAGATATTATAAAAGTACCAAGAATGATGTTGGGGGAGGATTTCTCTATATATCAAAAAAGAATTCCAGGAGTATTTGTGTTTGTAGGGGCCGGTAATGAAGAAATTGGTAGGGACTATCCAAATCATAATGATAAATTTAATATAGATGAAAGAGCTGTATTGATAAGTACAGAATTATATGTAGCATATGCTTTAGAAGCCACAAGTAAAGAGACAAAAAAATCTTTTTAATTGCTAATATGGGGAGGAAAGTATGGAGTTAGAAATTTTAAGACATATTCAAAGCATAGCAAATCCATTTTTGGATTTTTTATTTCAACTTATAACTATATGTGGTGAACAAATAGTAATTATATCAATAATAGCAATTGTTTATTGGGCATTAGATAAAAAGTTTGGAGAATATATAGCCTATTCTGTTTTAACTAGTGTACTTTTAAATAATACAATAAAGGATATTTTTAAAATGAAAAGACCAATAGGGGAAGAGGGTATTAGAACATTAAGGGAACAAACTGCAACAGGATATTCATTTCCTAGCGGACATACTCAAAGTGCGTCTTCATTTTATGGAGCTATAGCAATTTATTTAAAAAAGAGAGCAATGGATATTATTGCAACTATAATGATTATTTTAATTGGGTTTTCTAGATTATACTTAGGAGTTCATTATCCCAAAGATGTTATAGTTGGGGGAATTTTGGGGATATTAACATCTCTAATATGTTATAAGTTATACAATAAATTTGAAAATAAAATGTTGTTATATGTAATAACATTTGTAATATTTATTCCTGCATTAACTTTTGCACACTCTGCAGATTTTATTAAGGGAATGGGAACTTATCTAGGATTCATAATTGGAATATATATTGAAAAGAAATATGTTAATTTTTCGGTAGAAACAAGTAATGGAAATAAAATAATAAGAGTATTATTAGGAATATTAATACTATTAGCATTACAAGTTGGATTAAAAGTTCTATTACCAAGTGGAACAATATTTTCATTTATAAGATACTTATTAATAAGTTTAACTGGAATAGGAGTATATCCTATGATATTTAAGAAATTTAAAGTTTAAGAAATAATAATAAAAAGTTAAGAAGTTAAGTTTTTTTACTTAACTTCTTAACTTTTTTATTACTTTAATGCTGCTTCAAGTGTTTTTAATCTAGAAATATAAGCTTCAGTATTTGTAACTTCATTCTTAGAAATTTCTTTAACCAATTCACTTTTAGCACATTTATTATCTAGTGCTGAAATATCATGAGATGCTTGTAAAATTGCAATTGCTTGTTTTATATATGATATTTCATTACTGTCAGAAGATTTAACCTCCGCTAAGTCCTTTTGAAGCTTATCTATAATTACTTTATATTGTTTTATATATTCAGTATCTTCTTTAAATTGCTCCTTACTTTTACCATAAGTATCAATTAACCTAGATAATTCAATTCTCATTTCTTTTAATTCACCAGTATAGTTATCAATCATATCATCACTAATATCAGTTAACTCTGGATTGCTTGAATAGCTTTCTATATTATGAGTTGCAAATAATATAGCTCTATGTAATAAGATTTCTTCTGCTAAATAATTTATACAACCGCTACCTGAAGCAGGAAGATTAGAGAGCTTAGATACTATGCCATTAATATAATCATGTGTAACTTCATAATAAGGATCATCTATAAATTGTGAATAAGGGTTTTCTATGCAAGTTGCAGATACTGGTAAACTACAAAGTAGCATAGATGGCAAGGTTAATATTGCTAAAAGAAAACATACAATTTTTTTCATTTGTTTCACTCCTTAAAATTATTAATAATATTTAGTATGTTTAAAACAATAAAAATTTATTTATTGTTAAGTAAAAAGATTAAAAGAGGGTAGTTTAGGACTACCCTTTATATAAGCAGTATCATTTTTTTACGAAGCTACCACAATCGGTACATTCTTTGCTAGATGCATAACTAGTGTGAGTAACCACTTGAATGTGATTTAATGTACAATAATTATCCTCTTGGCAATGAAATTTGCACTCAGTAACAGTACAACCGATGCTTTCATTATGTTTCATAATTAATCCTCCTCTATATATTAATTAATTAGTTTATTGCATAACCCCCAAAACTTTGTTTTGGTGCGGTTTTACAAACTCAT
>OOCW01001712.1_pt1 | contig 14476 bp, 15 predicted proteins | sample 1671201 | NCBI WGS metagenome assembly OOCW01 (sample SAMN06348132, study PRJEB24527) | human gut metagenome | biome: human gut; feature: ankylosing spondylitis patient; material: feces | host: Homo sapiens | place: China | collected 2015-10
CTTCTTGGTATAACGGCAGAGATAATGCATTTTTAAGATTGACCGACGGAACGAATTATTCGCCAGCTATTTCCATGAAATGTAATACAGGTTCTTGGGAAATTGGTTCGTCTGGCTCAAACAACAGTTCTTTTTTAGCCATCAGTTACATCAATAGGAATACTGATGTTTCCCGTTGAATCAGGCTGTTGATTGTTGACAGTTTTTACCTTTCCCGCTTCTTCAATAAATGTGCTTAAATCAGTATCGCCAATTTTGAAAGCGGGCGCTTTTATAAAATTATTTTCGCCCGTAATCACAATCGAGCCGTTAATGCTCCCACCTTCAGAACCTATTGTTACTTTATTCAGTACGTTCTTAATGGCGGTTTTAATTTCTGTTTTTGTTTTCTTTGGCATTTCTAATTCTTATTATTTTGTGGCAATTTAAAACTGCCTACACTTTGCCTAAACCCATTTATTGAAAATGCTTGTACAATAATCTTGCTCTGAAGATTACCTGTCTGAATCTGAAGGCGACAATTTTGAAAAAGTTATTGCCCCGATTGCTAATATCGTGAACTCTCGTAGTTCGTTTGTTTCGAAACTCGGTATTGTAGTCGGGGCAATTCTTTTATAATTCTGCCCCGAAGTTTGAAAAGTACGTCTTCAACTTATTTGAACTTCATCAGAGAAGGGAATTAAAACCCTTCTCTTTTTAGTTTGTGGCTTTGTTCCAAGCTACCGTATCATTCCCAGTTGCCCAACCATTACCATTCGCACCTCTTGAATAAATAATCCCATTAGCGGCCACAATGAAAAGCTGTTGGATTTCAGTATGCGGGCCAGTTAAATGCACTAACCAACCATATTGTCCTGGCTGATTCTTTAATTTTCCCGTTTGTGAGTACCAATAAAGACCTTTGGATTGGGTTCTCCAAAACTCAGGAGTGTCAGTTGAAGCAGTAGTTGGGTTAGTAGTTCTGTTTGGAAGAGTATCGGCTCTATAACCAATTTCAGCGTTGTGATAACGGGCTGTCCCGTTTAAATTAGTATCGCCTTGTACAGTTAAGTTGCCTGTGATATTTCCGCCAGCAATATCTAACTTCTTTGCTAACTCTTGAATGAATTGGGCATTTTGTTCTTCAAGAGAGGTTTTAATTACATCAATACAATCTTTTAATGTCTTTTGTTCCGTCATTCAATTCTTTCCCATATCGCATAAACTGCGAATGGAGGAAGATTGTTATGAGCTTGAGAACTGCCGGCGACAGAAGTTGAACCTGACCACGCTCTTGATGCTTGAAAACCGACTCGATAATCCCAGCCAGTGTTCGTTGTTCCTTCTCTATTTGCTTGACCGCCACCGTCGTAATAGAAAGCGCCGTATGGGTCTTCTTTCCCGCCAGCGTCCCACGTAGGAAAGTTACCAGTGATTTCCATAGAACCTCTGTCATGGGAATGGGCTGGCATCTCGGAACCTGTTAAGACATGACTTTCTTCACCGCCAGTTTGACCGATGGGACGATTCTCAGAAGCTCCGTAAATAAATCTTCCTTCAATTCGCTTCCATTTAGAATACCCCCCCCCGAATAGAATTACATCGGGGTTGCGGTCATCACTAGTGAAGAAAAGCGAGCCAACGGGATGAACCGCAAGCAAAACTTCTCTGATTAGTTCTTTTAAATCTTTTTGTTCTGACATTTAAGCTGTGCGTTGCCAAATGTTTGTAATGTAGTAAGGCGGCATATTGTTGTGACCTTGAGAGCCTCCGACCGTCTCATACTGCTTCTTAGGTTCGACTTCTTCATAAGCCCATTCGTTTCTTCCGCAACCAAACCTAAGCACCCAACACCAATGATCTCCAGCGGGTTCGACTGATGTATCTTGACTTGTCCACTTTAATCTATGATGGTGAGCTGGAATTTCACCTTGTGAAAGTGTGTGAGAATATTCGCCTCCTCTTGCCCCTACCGTCTGACCCATAGCGGGAGCAGTATCTCTACCGAAGAGAAACGCCCCTTCTATTCGTTGCCATACCCCCCCCCGAACACTTCAGCGGGGTTAGCGTCGTTATCGCTAAAGTAGAAACTACCGACTGGGTGCGCGGCCAATATTGCTTCTTTGACCGATTTTTCGACTGCTTTATTGATTACTTCTTCTAAGTTCGTCATGCTGTTCTGCGCCAAATGAACACTGATCGGAAAGGGGGCATATTGTTGTGCGATTGGCCTCCGCCGACGTATTCAGTTGCGATATTGCAATTTGTGTTGCTTGCGTTTACCAACGCTTGCTTCCAAGCATTAGTGGTGTTAGTTACTCCGTTGCTATTAGCCGAGTAGTAATCATCCTTGTACACTCTGTGAGTATGTCTCGGCATATTCTCTATAGTTAAGGTGACGTTCGATTCCCCAGCTAATGTACCAACTGGTATTGTGTCTGTTTCACCGTATAGAAACCGACCTCTTACCTTCTCCCATACCCCCCCCCCAATTACATCAGCGGGATTCTGAGAACCTTCTGTTAGCCAGTAAGAGCCGACGGGATACAGTTCAAGTTTTGCTTGTTTAACTGCCTTCTCGATTGCTTTGTTTAAAACTTGTTCTAAATTCATTATGCTGTTCGTTTCCAACAGTAAGTAACTACATAAGGTGGAAGGTTGTTGTGAGGTTGATTACCACCACCGCCGTTGACAATGCTTTTTAAGTTGTCGGGAACCGTAACGCCACCACTTGCAACAGCGCAGTCAGTGGCCGCCAAAGCATCAAAGTTTGAATCGTTGATCGTGAAGACTGCGCCAGGATTACTAACCATAAAAATCTGTTTGGTTATGTAGTGACTGTGCGTTGGTAATTCTGATGCCGTTAGAGTGTGACTTACTTCACCGCCCGTTTGTCCCTGTTGATAAGTATCACCTGCGGTTAAGATAAATCTATCTTTTACTTGTACCCATGTCCCGCCGAAAATCTCACTGGGGGGGGGTAGATACATCAGAAAAGTAATAGCTCCCTACTGGATGGGCTTCTAACTTTGCTTTCTGAATTACTTTTTCTAATAGTTGTTCTAAGTTCATTTACGCTGTTCTTCGCCAAATGTATGCGCTTCTGTAAGGCTGTAGGTTGTTATGAGCTTGATTTCCGCCACTAGCCATAATATGAGCTTCTCTACTTTTTCCTGGCCCACATAAAAATGCTTCCGAGGCTCCCGCATTTTGAATAGCGGTCATAAACTTGCCCTGTTGAGCATCATTGTTTGTACTACCTAGTTGAGTAAACAATCTGTAATCATGTTGATGAGCAGGCATTTCATTAACACTCAGTTTATGTGTTGCCTCTCCGCCCTCACTACCTACTGGATAAGCCGAGCTTGCTCCGAGTAAAACTCTACCTTCGAGTTTAACCCAAGTGCTTACCCCCCCCCAGTCCAAGAATTTCAGCAGGATTTCTATCTTCTTCGGTAATAAAGTAACTACCTACAGGATGCGCTTTCAACACAGCAACCTGACCTGCTTTTTCAATTAACTCTTTGATCGTTGCCATTTTAGCTACCCGCTTCTGTTTCGGTTTCAGTTCCAGTGTCTCCGTCTAAAGCAGATTCAAGACTTGCGTAAGCATCGTCAATCTGAGTCTGAAAGTCGTTCTTAGTCAGGTAAGTAGAAGTTGCTTCTGTCTTCTTCACATAGTTAGCTTCAACATCCGCTTTAAAAGCCTCAAACGCTGTTTTCAATGCTTGAATTTCACTTTCATCAGCTTTCGTTTGAAGAACAACCTCATTAACCTCATCAAACGCTTCTACAATCGCTTCACCGAGTTCGATGATGTCGTTATCAAGACTTTCGAGAATATCGACCCAAACGCCCTTTCTGCGCTGAAAAAGCCGTTGTAAGTCTGATCTGAAACAAAGCATTCCCTCTTTCAGATTTTCTTCGGGGAAAACAATTCCCGCACTGCACGTAATGCTTGCTTCGTCATTATGCAAAATTAACGGCAACGAGTCTTTTAACGGTGTCGTTAATTGAATTTCTTTATAACCTTGTGCCGCCATTTAGTATCCTGCCGCAGTCCACGTAAACGTGCCTGTTGTTTTGTTTCCCTCAACGTCATAGAGCATCACGGTAAAGCCAGTTGTGCTGACATTACTTACAATCGGACGAATGGCTTCTAAGGCATTTCCGCCACGCATTGTTACCGTCACTTCAGGAGCAACGCTGAATTCTCTTGAGAAGTGAACGGTTGCGCCGTAATTCTTATCCGTAACGCTTGTAGAGCCTCGGTCATAAACGTCATCAACGTCAATAGCCACATCAATTTGCTCAACTAATGCTCGGTCGGCCGTTGTAGCTTCTAAAGCCAGTCTGAAGAGCGCTTTTTGATACTCATAGTCACCAGTGATGAATTCTCTAAAGGTCGTATATCCGACGTGCCGTCCGCCGTTGCGCATGAACTTGTCAAGACTTTCTTTCGTCCAAATCCCTTCTTGAAAGAAGAGATCGGAAATAACGCCGCGGGCTACTTCCTTAATCGCATCATAGAAATTGAGTGTCTGTGACTTATAGACATCAATCTCTTTTTCGACCGTTGTCTCTGCAACCGTGTAGTTCTCTGAGTAATTTCTAATCCAAGCGATCTGTCGATCACATTGATCGAGCAGTTGCAATGCCTCAAAGACCATGTGCTCCGCATCTTTTGCCAAATGTTCAGCAAAAAAGATTTTATCTTCGACATTTTTATTTATGTCTTTCTCAGTTTTCGTCTCTTCAACGACAAAAAGCTCCTCAAACTCTTTTACTAGAACTAAAAGAGTATTCAGAGTGTATTCAAACTCGATTGCTTCGCTAAACGGAACATGAATTTGTGCTGATTTGGCTTCTAAGAAAGTCAGCAGTTCTTTGAGATTGCTTTCAATGTCAAAACGAAACGTTTTGCTTACCGCAAGGGCTTCATCTATTGATGCAGTGTAGTTTGTGGGATGGTGCCAGAGCCAGTCTCGCTGATCATCCCAAGTCCCTAAGCCCGAATTTTCGCTGATCCATGTTCTGTATCTTGTCGAAGCAGGAGATACAACAATGGTTGTCATTAGCTAGAAGGCTGAGACATTGTGAAAGTAAATGTCATCTTAAGGGTATCGTCATCACCCTTATTGATAACAGGGAACACAACTCGGTCAATTAAGATGCCGTCGGTTTCCGCATTCTGTACGCTTGCTTCAGTCAATGCGCCTGTTGCTTCGCCCTTATTGAATGTCGTCTCAAAAGTAAACGTTTTTGTGCCAGCAGTATGAGCGTATGTGGCCGCTTTCGCCATTAACTGAGTTTGAAGAGCTGTCTGATCAACAGAAACGGCAGTAGTGCTTGTACCTACAGCGATGTAGCTCATAACAGCAGGACGGGCAGAAGCGTTACCAATAGCGTCAGCAATGAAGTCAAAACCGACATCAAGAATGGCATTGTGCTTATGAACAACTTCGTAGGAACCGTCTGCTTTGTGGAGTTCGGCTGTGAGAGAGCCTACTAATTTGAAGGTGTCAGATTTAATCATTTTATTATTATTCTTTAACTCGAAAAGTCTAGCAAAATTTAACTAATTTGTCAATAGGTTAATTAAGAATTCCCCACTGACAATAGTTTTATTTGACCCTGTGGAAATGCGGGTGTCGTTTTGAACTCAACCTGCTTGCCAAGAATGCCGTAACCAAAGCCGCGAGTGACGTTTGTTTGATAGAAAGCAATACAGAAGTAATCATCTGCAAGAAACTCAGTTTCAAAAGAGATGTCTTTACCGTCACTGCAAGCAAGATTTAACGTCTTTTCTTCAGTGTTGTAGTAAATCTTGTACCAGCCAGTGCCGTCTTGAGTCTGCATTATCAGAATCTCGGCACACTTATTCCGACCCTGATCTTTGGTCTTAAACCAAAAACTGAATTTAAAGTGCTCTGGCATATCAACTAACTGCCACTTAGCGCTTGTAATCAAGTTCATTGTCATTCCAAGAGCATATCGGGCAGGTTCATAGTGCGCTTGAGCTGATATTGCCTGTTTGCCCGAGAGCGTATCAGTTGTGTTTTCAAGGGAAATTCCTTCAATATCCGAAGAGCCTAACGGATACTCAAGAGCAATCTGCTTATAAGCAACGATACCGTCTTGGTCTCCTTCTAAGTTCCAAGCTCGCTCTGCGCCAGGAGCTTCAAAGTCGCACGTTAAATCTTCCCAAGTGGTTGTATCTTCACCTGTGCAAGCAATCGTTGTGACAGAGGTTGAGAAAGAGTTATGCGCATAATGCTTCTTGAAGAGATCGACGGGAATGATGTACTCCGAACGCTTTCTATCATCATCCATGACAAGATCGTCACCTCGATCAGACATATACACTCTGTGGTTAGAGAAACCTAATCCACGCTCGTGCATTTCGATGATGATGTTCTTATCTTTATCGTTGGTTACACCGATTTCATACCAGTCAGCAGACTCAGAATAAATTCCTGGCATACAGACTGCTTTAATCCAGAATTTTCTTCTTGTCTGTGCTCCAACCGGAATAGTCGCATGATTAAGTTTTGACTGACAAACAAGCGTAGAAGCTGTCCAGTTAATACCTTCTCGGATTTCATAGAAAGTAATATCGGTTTCTGGGTTGCTATCCCACTTCAGCTCAAGACGCTCATTAGAACGTACAACTTGGAAATTCTCAGGTGTAATCGGAGCATGCAGGTCTAATCTTGTTGTTGTGACGTGCTTAGAGAGACTGCCGTCGGAGTTAATCGCTCGAATATGGTAGTAATAGATACCCGCTTTATCCTGATAGTGAACAAACGAGTTACCTGCGAAGTTCGTAATAATTGCTTCGCCAGCATCCCAAGAATCGCCGATTCTGATTTCATAACCGAGTGCACCTTCAACGGGTGTCCAGTCAAGCTGTAAGTAAGTCGAGCGCTTAGTAATTGTGAAGTCCTGAATATCGTCAGGAGACGGTAAAGAATCTTCAGCGTCGTAGTAAGTCTCAAGCTCAGTAGAAAGCGTACCAAGAACGCCTTTTGCGTAAATTTTGATGTGATAAAGGCCGTTCTGAGCGTTAGAGATCGTGTAGTACGGAGAGTTAACTTCTACCGTAGTCCATTCGTCTCCGTTACCGTCTTTGTCTTCGGTTCGATATTCGACAACCCAAGAAGCATTGTTCTTACCAGCCGTCCAAGAAAGCTCAAGATTACCTGTTCTAATACCTGTAGCAGACTTAGAAATGGAAACCGAGATATTGAGGTTATTTGGCTTGCCAACATCATACGGGTCAATTTCAGAGGTATTGGGAAGCTGAATCTCCCAACCCTTCTCAATCAGATCGTACTTGCCTTTGTTGTAGCTAATACAATCAATGTTGAAGGTGCCCTTGTCTTCGCCCTGAGCGATGTTTACGACACGTGCAATCTGAGGTACGAGATTTTCTTCTTCGATAATCCAAATTGCATAGTCAACGGGAAGTTCGGGCAAAGGTTCGTCCCAAAAGACTTCGGCTCTTGGTTCGTCATCGGAGATTTTCAGTGTTCTCGTGACGAATGTGTTGTCGGGCATCCGAATTGAAATCTTCGGATTAGCTTCGCTCTTTAACTGTGTTACTGCGTCAAGAACCGCCGAGGTTGTTGTGCAAGACTTTAAGCGTCCGCCAAGCCTTCTGCCAGCATGATACGGGTCGTGAATCTTAATAATGTCGCCTGGAAGCACTAAAGCGGCGTCCAAACCGACAGTAAACGAGATCATGTCGGATTCATATTGCTCGGTATAGAGAATCCACTTGCCAGCACGAATTGCTTGAGCACGGGAGGTACAGCCGAAAAGCGTTAACTCAGACTGTCTAACGCCCCATTTTTCAATCAATTCACGATCTTCAACATACTCTACAACCTGCTTGTAGTTCTGATCGGGGTCGTTCCAAGTGATTAAAGCAACTGAATGATGCTCGTTTCTGGAAGAACCTGCGTAACGGAACTCTCCGTTGACAACGTTTGCTTGAGTGAAAAGAACCGACGGCTCAGTGGGTTTGTCGCACGTGAAGTTGGCTTGACCCATTGCCCAATAGGTCATACCTCTGAAGACAGAGGTAATGGAGTTGATTAACTCATAGGCTTCAGAACGCTCGGTAACCTGAGTGTTAATTGAGAACCGTTTTTCTTTCTTACCTAAGCCGTCATCAACCAGTTCATCACAATAACGGCCGATCTCATAGAGCTTGGATTTATTGATCTGCTCAGGCTTAATGAATTCACCCAAGCCCCAACGAGTATTGGTCAGCAAACCATAAAGAATCCAAGCGGGATTGTCGGTAACCTCCATCTTGAAGGTGCCGTCCCAAATTCCGTTATAAGTGTTGGTCTTTTTGTCATAGTTGCTCGGCACTTGAAGAATCAAGCCGTCAACAATGTAAGAACGTGTCGGAATAGAAGAAAGATTCTCAGCCGTCGCAGAAATACCAATGATGGCCGAGTTCGGATAATTGAGCTTTGTTTCTGAAATCAGAAACATCGTTGTAAAACTCAACGCCGCCACATAGTCATCATCCGCTTCAGGAGATAACTTAGTCAGTCTGATTAACCAACGTTCGGGCGCTTTGCCCTTAGAGTCCCGCTGAGGAAGGTTAAACGTGTAGCTTCTTTGATACTGAGAAGAAGTTTTGCCTTCAACTTTTTGCGTGCCGTAATCAACGAAGTCATCGTTATTGATGGCAATTTCAAATTTAAACTCAATCGAGGTTTTCTTTAGACCGTTATCAACTCGATAAAGGTAAGGAATAGAAACTGCACAACGGACTTTATCTGCGATTGTTTCAGTAATTGATCTAACGACAGGATAGCCATTTTTGACTTCTGCGCCTACTTCAATGGGGATAACGGTGTTCTCGTATCCCTGCATCATGTCCTGATAGGGCGTGCCTCTAGCTTCTTTTACGTAAACATTGTCGTAGTTAAAAGAGCCTGTTTGGTTTTGAAGAGGAACGTCATCAAAGTAAATTGACTTCGCACCGTCAACAAGACCTCCGATCTGACCTTCGGAGATCAAGTCCAAGACTTGAAGCGAAGCAATCGAGAAAAGAGTGTTTTTGTCGTTAGACTGTTTGCTACCTTTACTACCGCCACCAGCACCAGCTACATAATTTTTCATTGAACGCCTTTTCTGTCTTTAACCACTTCAACAATTCCAGGCTTGCCTGTCGGAGTAACGCTTTGATCGGAGACGTTAATAGAGGAGCTGATAACGGCTGAACCGACCTTGCAACGACCGAAAATCAGAGGAACAGGAACGCCCTGTCGGGTTGTGTTTTGAGCGCCGTTGAAGTAATAGGAAGTTTGATCGTCGTCGTCATTACTATTGTTTTTAACACGCCCCATAATGGCTGTGACGACGGTGCTTACCAGCATTCCCGCACCTGCAACCACCAAACCTTGTCCAATAGCCGCCGCCCAAGCTCCCCATCCTAACGGGTTCCACCACATTAACGCCCCTACAACGACCATCGCCGCCCCAACAATGGCGCCCATGAATTTACCTGCGCCATAAACAGTCGGAACAAAATGAATCTCCTGAGCTTCCTTGTGCATAAGCATTGTTTTTTCATCCAATGCTTCAATTCTTCCGTCTGCATACTTGCAGATAATCATGCACTTTTCATAGCGCTTCAGATTGTCTCTAATCCATTGTCCGAATCTTGGGATATTTACCTGAATGAGCTGAAACGCTTCGGCGGGAGTGTGAATATCTAATGTCCACTCTCTACCGAAGTTTCTGCCCATTGCTCCCTCAAGATAGATTTTCGTTAACATCTTTGTGTCTCCAATGAGAAAGCGTGTGCATTTGCCAGTAAGAACCGCCGTAAATGTCGGTGTTGGACAAACGACTGTTAATGTGATGAAGAATCTTGTCGGCTCCAACATAAATTGCTACATGGTCAGCCCCGTTCGTCACCCTTCTTCGGTGTGCCGTTGATCTTCTGAAAACCGATCTCAGAGGCTTTGCGCTCAAAGTAGCCCTCTTCATTCATCCAAGGGTCTTCGTCCCGCTCCCATTCGCCTAAGTCGATGTCGTATTCTTGCTTGTAGTAGTCTCTGAGAAGGGTATAGCAGTCAAACGTGCCATAGCAGTAATTTCTTCCGACCAAAGGCTGTACAAAACCAGAAGGCACAAGAACTTCAATGTTCTCGCCAAAATAGATTTCGCCTTTTTCATTTTTATGCACCTCTCCGATAAACCAAGTCATCTCGGTGTTTTCGCATCCTTGTTTGTCTGCGTCGCTCGGTTTTGCGTCGGTATTGCAGTGTGTGTGCCATGCTCCGATGATTTCTCCTTTGCAGAGCACTTCAGCGTATTCGGAAGCGGATATTAAGAAGTTATGTTCAGGTTCACTTGAGATGTTTTTGCATTCAACGGGAACGCCCTTCTTGCCTCTTTTGTAAATCAAACCGCAAGATTCTTTGGGAAAGTTTCTGATTCCCGCTTCTTTCATCAAATTAAAAAGTTCTTTCGTTACTTTCATTTAGCTTCTCGTTGCTCCAGGAAAACCGCCGAAGGGCAAAATGCAACCTTGACCGCCGTAGGAATACCAGCGCACTTCACACGCTTTTAAAGTTTTAGGACACGTGTCTTCTTTTGCGATGGTTGTAAGTTTGTTGTTCTTGTCGTAAAAGGCACCTTGATAGTTGCAATTACCGTCTCTGTAGCGCCACTGGCAAGAGTTTTGAATAATCTGTCTTCTTGGAAGTTTTACACCTTGAAGATCATAGGCACTGGCTAACTCCCATTCGATCAGATACCGAGTTTCTGTAACCTTCTTATCGACAAACCAAATATCGACAGGAAATTCTTGAGTTGGGTCTGCTGAATCGTTGCCGTTCGGAAAATTTTCAGCATCAAGGTATCGAGCAAAAGTTCTTCGTCTGAGTAACTTAGCGCCGATTAAATCGTCGCATTCTCTAAGCAAAGCCGAGAAAATGCCGTTAACATTGGCAACCCTTAGCTTAGGTTTTGGCAGGCTACCTTGGGTGTTAATGTCAAAACCTTCGGTTTCAATAGGAAGGGCTGTGTATTCTTTTCCCTTCCATTTTATGTTTGTGCTAAATCCTGATGTTCCACAATGAAAGCGAAAGGGTTCTTCATTTGCCTCGGCGCTCGGCAATGTAAGCTCATACATCTCAATTAAAGCTGTAGGAGCTAAGGCTTGCTGTTCTGTTTGAATCGTCATTATTCAAATACCTGTTCAAATTTTGCAGACAACTCAAACACGCCGAAACTCGTTTGTTTGCCAGTCCAAGATCGGCAAACAAAATGAAGCGTTTCTCCTTCGGGCGTCTTCCACTCAAATGTTTCAGAGGCACCTCGCTCTCTCAGAAACTTCTTGATTGCAGTGTGCGTTTCTAAGTTTGTTGTAAAAGTTACAGACCAGTTTCGAGGAGTTGTGTTGATTAAGTAACCCACACGAGCCTCGTAACCGTCACCGAATTTGGTGACATTTACGAATGGTTGCTCCTCACAAGTAGCCCCTAAATCCGGACTCCAAGTAAATTTCGGATATTCCATTTATGCTCCTGCAAGCAGTCCGCCAGGACGAGACTGCGTAACGATTTCTTGTCGAACAAGCGCTTTGATTCTGTTGGCAAGTTTGGTCATATCGGAGTTGTCTTTGTTTGCCGAGGTTGCATCAGAAGATTGAGTTTCTGTCGAACCGTTATTCGTGTTGCTTACATTGATAACAATGCTGATATTGTTCCCGCCGACAGATTCTCCCGCTCCTGCGTCTCTAAATGAAACAGGAATTGAACGTCCGTCAGGCAGAGGAACATAGGCTTCAGGCATTGAACCTTCGCCAAATAATGCTAACTGCGGAGAGTTTGCAATGCCGCCACTTGCATATTTACGGAGATCAAGCTCTCCGTTAGATGTCATTACTCCGCCTTTCGCAAACCTTGTCCAAGCAGAACCGCTAAAAGCGGCTTTCCCCGCTTCTGCAAAGTAATTAGCATTACTTGCGGCTGAAGCGTCAAAACCAGCTCCACTTAAACCAAAACTACCGCCTGTCGATGCCCCGACGCCACCAACTACAGCGCCAACAACACTGCTAATAATTCCACTCACTCCGCTTCCAGACGAACCGCCAGACAGCGACATAATGAATTGACCTATAGCTGTAGAGGCAGAAGAAAAGGCATTCTTTAGACTTTCAATCGGACTACCGCAAAATTCTAAGAAACCGTCGGAAAGTTTCCCCATGTTATCGCCAAAGTTTCCAAAGAAGTTTTTTGTAGAATTCCAAAGACCACCAATACTTTCTGAGAAAGAGGTAGTGAAGCTATTCCACCAAGATGTCTGTGCGTCACCTGAAGCGAATACCGCTGTACCATCGTTAATCGAACCTGTGTAGCCGATTTGTGCGCCAGTATCATCCGACATCAATGCAGAAGAGTAATCGTGAATGTAATACGGGCTGTAATAGGCGTCATAAGGATTTACTTGTGGCGTTCTTAGATAATTTCCAGCTACAAAGTTAGCGTAGAATCCATTTCCGAGCATGGCATTTGCAGTGTTCCCAGCCTGATATACGCCAGCTTTTTGTCTCATTGCTTCGACATCATTACCAAAAAATCCTGCGATTCCTTGATTCATCATGCCTGTGATCTGAGAAAGCAACGGGGCGAACGTGCCCTGAAGAATCTGTCTTCTAATCAGTCTCAATAGGTTGTACGCATAATTACGCCAAGAATCGAGATTGCCGTCGAGCATCTGCTCAGTCATATCGATGAATCCATTCATCATCTCAGACTGAAGATCATCTAATGCTTTAGAAAGATCAGTCCACTGAATAACCAACTGCTGACCTGCTGTAGCGTTGTCTCTCAGCCACTTTTGGTCAAGCTCGGACATCTTCTGAGTGAATGTCTTACGAGCTTCGACAATGCTATTGTCAATAGCTTCAATTTCTTTGACATCTTTGAGATTTGCCTTTTGCTTTTCTAAATTTGCAATTTTGAAATTAAAGTTGTCGGTTTGTTGCTTCCTGTCTGCCTGATATTTTGTCCAACTTGCATTCGTTGAATTCATACCATAAGCCAGTCTTTCAGCCTCGAGAGCTTTAATCTCCTTCATGTCCGAAGCTGTACTGGATTTCAAATTGGCATGAGCGACAACCGCTTTTGCATGATTGGCGTTCTCTTCTGTTAACTTGTAAACGGGAGAGTTTTTATCAATTTGACTAAGAAGTTTGGCGGCTTCTCGATTCAAAGAAGAAATAGCTGTCGGAAGTTTTTCAACCCCGCCATTCGCTACTAATTCAGAGGCGGCCTCTAAATCTTCTTCAGCTTTTGCAGAACTTTGAGCAAATTTAGAGGCGGCGTTTTCTGCCAACTTAAACTGCTCTGCCAGATATTTCATCTGAGCAAGCTCACTAAGTGTCTTTTTGGTATCAGGGTCTTTTACATTCCAGTTGACATTTTCAGCAGTTAAGCCCTTCTTCTTATTAATAAGATAGGGAGAATCTTGCGGGTTCTTGTTGCTTAAAGAAAGACCGCCGTTAAGAAGTTTCTGCAAGACAAAAGCTCGGGCATAATCCATACCCTTCTTACCTTGTCCCGCAAGCAGAGACAGAGTGTTTGCTTTGCCTTCATCGATCTGCGCTTGCAGAGTGTTCAAGAACTTAACATTCTGAGGAACGTAATAAGTCGGCGTTGTGCCAAGAGGAGGCTTACCTTCTTTTGTTTTTTTAGCTTGAAACTCGGGGTCGTTTTTGAATCCTTGCTGACCATTCTTAAGAGTGTCAAGATACTTGTTATCAGGTAATGTAAGGCCTAGAGTTGATTTAACAAAAGAACCCTTCCCGTCTTTTGCAAAGCCTGTAAGCACGTCCTGCGCAAACGCAGCCTGACCATATTTTTGCGCCATTAGGCTACTTTGCCCCTGAACTTTAAGCTGTTCGGGAATGAGGCTAGCTAAGATGTCGGAGAACTTTAGAAGAGCATCATTGTTGTCTTTGATTTGAGGAAGCAACTTTTCTAATGCTTCTTGTTCTTCTTTATATGCGCTGGCAATTAACGCATCAACCCGAGCAAGTTCTTCTCGTTGTTTCTTCTTATCTTCTTCTTTTTCAGGAGTTTGAGAGGCGACCCAACCACGATAATCAAGAATGTTATCGTAATGATAAGTCTTCTTATCATCTTTGGTATTGAAGTATGTGGAATCAATCCCCATACTCTTAATTTTTGCTACTGCCTCTTTGTTCTTCTTAACGTAATCGTCAAAGATTGGATCGAGTTTAGCGTTTAAAGCCTTTTGATCGTTTGCTACTGCTTGGGCTTCATCAGCGGCCTTATTTAACCCTTCTAATTTGTCGGTAAGCGAAACTACTTCATCACCGAGCTTTTTGTAAAGATCGGAAGTGCTGGGGTTCTGAGAGGCGTTGTAAACATCAAGCACCAAACCTTCGTTTCCCTTTTTACTCAGAATATCTTTTAACTTCTGAGCTTCAATTGTT
>OOCW01001718.1_pt1 | contig 14422 bp, 17 predicted proteins | sample 1671201 | NCBI WGS metagenome assembly OOCW01 (sample SAMN06348132, study PRJEB24527) | human gut metagenome | biome: human gut; feature: ankylosing spondylitis patient; material: feces | host: Homo sapiens | place: China | collected 2015-10
TTATTAAAAATTAGCCATAGGCTATTTTTTCATACGAAACTTTACACTATCTTTTTAATATTATTTATTAATGGTGCTTTTATAATTGTTACTAAAACTTTGCTTTCTTCCTCTGCTATAACATTATGTTCTACTCTTTCATCAAAGGGTAATTAATATTTGTCTTTTTTCTTCTATATCATTTACATTAAAGACTTGCATACTATTTACTCCCTTTATTAATTAAATTAATACTTTTAGTACTTAGTTTCTAACTCTTCTAAAATTGATATATATTTATTCCTTATTTCCTCATTATTAATTTCATAATTTTCACATTCTATATCTATAAACTTCATCACTTCATTTTTTAAGTTTCTTTCTGCAAATTTATAAATAACTCTATCTTCCTTATCTATATGTCTTGTTAATAAATGTGTATATGAAATTGCATTTGCTATAACATCTAACTTTGCTTCTTCTTCTCCAGACTTTACTCTTTCTAAAGCAGCTATTAATTCCCTAACATGTAATCTTCCTAAATCATGCTCCACAAGCATTCCTTGATTAACAGCTTTCTCTGCAGCTTCTCCTAAATGTTCTACCATTTTAACAAAAAGTATTTTTTCTTCTTTTTTATGATGATGATTATCTGCATAATTTCTAATAAAATCTATTATCTTATCAAAATCTTCATATATATTCTCTTCACCTTGCAATATTTTAAAACAACACTTTCTAACAACACTTAACATTCTCAGAATATACTTATGTTCTTCATTCATTATTTCTATAGCTTTCATATACTTTACTCCTTTTATACCTTTTTTCTAATTGATTGTAAATTTTCATCTAATTTAACATACTCATAATCACTATTCATTTCGCTAACAAAAGCTTTTATCCATTCACTTCTTAAATCATAAAATACATCAACTGATATACCTTCATTTTCCCAAATTTCTTTATGAACACATACTCTTTTTTTCCACTCTACAACTTCATTATTCGAGCTCACGACTTCATTAACTCTATCACATGGCATTCCATCTAATATATAGTCATTCATACTATTAAATATATCTTCTGCAGTTATAATACTAAACTTAACCTTTGCTTCCTTAGCAGCATTAATTCCTTGCTTATTATATATTTTTTTCATATCTAAAATAAAATCTTGGTCATTACTTAATATTTCTCTTGTCCATGCTGCCATTCTACCTTCTGCACTATGAATCTTACTTTGTAACCATCCATGAATATTACTTGTATCAATCATATCTTCTAAATTTTTATTTGGAAGCTTTTCACCATATTTTAAATTTATTTTACTTTTTAAATTATCTATATCTAATCCTTTAGTCTTTGCAAATTCTATTATTTCATCTTCTAATCCTTGAAACCATAATACTTTATTAAATAACCAATAATGTATTTTTCCTAAAAATAAACTCATTTTTCTTCTCCTCTCAACTTAAATAATACTTTTTATTTTAAACTATATTATTAATATACATTAACTTTAAATTCTTTTAAGTAACAATTGTTACAAATAGTAAATTAATTGCTATCCATTTCTTGTCTATCTTATCTTTAAATAAAAAATACTTAAATAATAAATTAATATCATTTAAGTATTTTTATTTGCTCATTTATTATATTTAATATTATTCTGTCAAACTTTCTGATATAGTTACTAATACTTTACTTTTAACTTTTGCAATTACATTATGCTCTACTCTTGCATCAAATGGCATGAAATCACCCTTATTTAACTCATATTTTTCACCATTTATAAATTCCATTGACACACTTCCATCATAAATTAAAATACTTGCATATCCATTATGAGTATGGTTAGGCAATCCCTTACCTACATCAAAAACAAAGCAAATAGTTTTAAATTTCTTATTCATAGCTATAATTTCTTTGCCTTCATTAATCTTATCAATATTAGCAACTTTTTTAACATCATTATTATTTAAATTCATTTTTTTCTCCTTAAAATAATATAACTATTCTTCTATATTTATAGCAGATACTGGACAACTATCTCTTGCATCAATAGCACTATTCTCTGAATCACTTGGTATATCATCAGTTATTGCAACTGATTTTCCATCATCGTCCATGCTAAATACTTCTGGACAAATAGAAGTACATAATTCACAACCTATACATAATTCCTTATCTACATTTGCTTGCATAATATATCTTTACTCCTTTTCCTATAAAATTAAAATAATATTAGATTACTTATTATTTCTAATTATATTTTCTTTTATACCTCTTGTTGCAAACAAGTTTTTAAATCATCTTCTGGTGTACTTATAGGTCTTAAATCAAAAGTATCAACTAAATATTGAAGTACATTAGGACTTAAAAATGCTGGAAGTGTTGGCCCTAAGAATATTCCTTTTACTCCAAGTGATAATAATGCTAAAAGGTCAGCTACAGCTTTTTGTTCATACCAAGATATAATTAATGATAATGGTAATCCATTTACATCTGTATCAAAAGCATCTGCAAGTGCCGTTGCAATTCTAACTGCAGAATATACATCATTACATTGACCTACATCTAAAAGTCTTGGAAGCCCTGCTACCTCTCCAAATTCTAGTTTATTAAATCTGTATTTACCACATGCTAAAGTAAGTATTATACAATCATCTGGTACCTTTTTGGCAAACTCAGTATAATAATTTCTGCCTGGTCTAGCACCATCACATCCTCCAATTAAGAAGAAATGTCTTATCTTACCATCTTTAACTGCATTAACTATTGTTTCTGCATTATTTAAAGTTGCATGATGTCCAAAACCTACTAGTATTTCATGTGGCTCTTGGTCTTCTTCAAATCCACCAAGTTCTAATGCCTTATTTATTATTTCACTAAAATCTTTTTTACCATCTTTATCTTTTCCTATATGTTTTACTCCATCCCATCCAACTACACTAGTTGTAAATATTCTATCCTTATATGTTTCCCTTGGTCTCATAAGGCAATTGGTAGTCATTAAAATACAACCTGGTATATTATCAAACTCCTTTTGTTGATCTTGCCAAGCTCCACCAAAATTTCCCACAAGATGAGAATATTTTTTAAGTCCTGGATATCCATGACATGGTATCATTTCTCCATGAGTATAAATATTTATTCCTTTACCTTCAGTTTGCTCTAATAACATTTCAAGATCTTTCAAATCATGACCTGATACTATAATAAATGGTCCTTTTTTAATATGTACATTTACCTTATGAGGTGATGGATTTTCATAAACTGTAGTATTGGCCTCATCTAATTTTTTCATTACAGCAATACTCATATCTCCAGTTCTCATAGTCCATCTTATTAATTCTTCTACAGATAAATTATCATCAGTTGTTGCCTCTAATGCTCTTATATAGAAGTTATCAACTTGATCATCATAATATCCTAGTTCTCTTGCTTGATGTCCATATGCACTTATACCTTTTAATCCATAAACTATTGTTTGTCTTAATGAACGTATATCCGGATCAAGTTCTTGATCATACATTATTCCTGCTTTTTTAGCATCTTTTAGCATTTCTGCTTTACTTTCACTTAAATTATAAGTAGCATGATCTGTATCATTTTTTATCTTTCCAACTTTTTTTCTTAAAGACTCTTTTATTTTTTGTGACTCTCTTAACATCTCAACATGTACATCTGCATCAAAGTTTACATTTGTTAATGTTGTAAATAATGAATTTTCAATAAAACTTACTATACTTTTATCTACATTTTCACCTTTTTCAACTATTTCTTTTGCATAGCAACTTATACCTTTTATTTGATAAATAAGTAAATCTTGAAGTGCTGCTACTTCTGGAGTCTTACCGCATACCCCCATTTTAGTACATCCTTTTCCACCGGCTGTTTGTTCACATTGATAACAAAACATAGGATATTCCATTGCCATATTATTTTCCATATTAAAACCTCCTTATAATTTTTTAACTCTCCTTATATATTTTGATAAATTAACAAAAAATATAACTACTTATGCAACATATTGGAGATTTTTTATGAAAATATACAATTAAGGCTGAGTTTAAATAATTATTAAACTATTTAAACTCAGCCTTTATTTATAATTACCTTTTAAGCATTTAGCTTATTCATAACTTCTTCTAATTCTAATCCATGAATGTAGCAAGCTTGTTCTAAAGTTTCCATTGTTGCAGATGGACATCCTAAACAACCCATTCCAAATTCACTTAGTATATCAACTGCCTTTGGATTCATTTCTAATATTTCGCCAATTGTATTATCCTTATTTATCATAATCAAAATCTCTCCTTTGTATATCATGTAATAATTTTTACATATTTTAAATTATTTATTTTAAATTATACACTAAATATTAAATTATATCTGTAACATAAGTTACTATATTTTATCTAAGAGACTTTTTTAACATTTATATACCTTTTTAAGTAATATCGGCGTAAACATTGCACATATTATTACCATTATAATGATAGCTGGTAAAAAATAAGTATTCATAATTCCCATCTTCATTCCTTTATTAGCTATTATAAGTGCCACTTCTCCCCTAGCCATCATTCCAATCCCAATCTGTGTAATTTCATCTTTATTAAATCCACAAATTTTTGCTCCAAATCCACATCCTATTACTTTAGTTAACATTGCAACTGCTACTAATATTATTGTCATTATTATAATATCAAAACTCATTTTAGGTATTTTCGTATTAATCCCTATACTAGCAAAGAAAATAGGTGATAATAACATATATGAAACTATATCAAATCTTCTAGAAATATATGCTGTCTCTCTATTTCTTGATAATACTAATCCTGCAGCAAATGCTCCAGTAATATCAGCTACACCAAAAAACTCTTCAGCTAAAAATGCCATTAACAAACAAATAACAAATGACCCAATAACAAATCTTCTTTTATCTACATCATACTTTTCTATCCATTTTCCAAAAAACACATATACTAAATATCCTATAACAATTGTAAAAACTAAAAATCCTATAATTTTTAATACTACTACTCCAATATTTATAGATTTATCTGCCATACTTGTTATTACTGTTAGAACTAAAATCCCCAAAATATCATCTATAATGGCAGCACCTAAAATTACACTTGCAGATTTCTCACTCATTTTACCTAATTCTCTAAGTGACTCAACAGTTATACTAACAGAAGTAGCTGTTAATATAGCTCCTATAAATACATTTTGTAAAAATTCATTAACAGTTGTTAAACTTCCATCATTAAAAACATATGCAACAATGGTTCCTCCAACAAGTGGTATTAAAACTCCCATACTAGCAACAATAAATGATGATTTACCAACACTTTTTAACTGGCTTATATTACTTTCTAACCCTGCAGTAAACATCAATACAATTACTCCAAGCTCCGCTAACATACTTATAAAATCAGTTTCCTTTAAGACATTTAAAAATGACGGTCCTAATATTACTCCTGCAAGTAATGCTCCCACAACTTGAGGTAAATTAAATCTTCTTGTTATTAGTCCTAAAAGCTTCGTACTTAGTAATATTAATGCAATATCCAATAAATATTTATATGACATAATCTCCGCTCCTTTCAGTATAGGAATTTATTTAACTTACTATGTATATAGCATATTTATATATATTTATTTATTAACTTCAAAATTTATACTTCGTTTATAAATAGAAAAACCCTATAGAGTAGACTTTTTTATACTGTCCACTCTATAGGGCAAATCTTAATTTCCTAGTATATCTTTTACAATTTTTAAGTTAATTAATTTTTTTTCTTCTTTGTATTCTTTACTAATCCTATTGCAGATGCCATAGCCATTAATACATATCCAAATATCCCCTTATCTCCTGTACTAGGATTATTCGAGTTTATTTCTTTATCTGTATCCTGTACTAACTTATTTTTTTCAATAGAATCATTATTCTCTGGATTTGATGTTTCAATTGCAGTTACAGTTACTATTCTTTCTACTATAGTTTCATTTCCAGCCGCATCTGTTACTTTATATGTTAACTTATATTCTCCTGGAGTATCTAGATTTAAGTCACTTAACCCTTCTACTGTTATATTTGTTAAACTTATTCCGAAGATATCTTCTGCAGTTACCTTATCTAATTCGTTAAATGTGTCTCCTACTTTAATTACTACATCACCTGTTCCAATTATCGTAGGTGCTCCATATACCTTTATTACTCTTTCTTCTATAGCTTCATTTCCTGCAGCATCTGTTACTTTATTATGTCAACATTATCTTCATTTTCAATAATATCAATAAATACTCTTGTATTAGGCATTGCATATTTAGTCGTATTAATTATTAAGTTTTCAAATACTCTAAATGTACGTTGACTATCTAAAGGTAGTATCACCTTTCCTTCTGGCATATTCTTTCTAAATAAGTAATTATCGCTGTTAAGGGAGTCTTTAAATCATTTGATATTTAAATATGCCTCAATTGCAATTGCTATATCATTTTCATCCTCTACTACTAAAACATTATATGAGCTCATATTATTCATTTTCTTTACCCCCCTTTTTTTATTTTTATGAACATGTTCATTTACTATAGTACCAATAATAATTCTAGAAACTAAACAACAACTATATATAATTCTAAAGATTTTCTTAAAAAATCCCCCTGAGGAAAGAAATTAATTGCCTTTCTCATGAGGAAAAATATTCATTGATTATCCATATATTAACTTATATATTTAAAAATACCTTCACCTAAAATATATCCTGCTGAAATAAATGCACCATTCCATATTAATATTCCTAAAGCCGAATATACTGTATACTTAAAAAAGTTCATTTTAAGTACTCCTGCTGGTATTGCAATTATAGTTCTTGCAACTGGAATAAGTCTACTTACAAATACACCAATATGCCCTTTACTTCTTAAATACTCTAACTTTTCATCTATGTAATTCTTTTGCTTTGGAAATTTCTTAGTATATTTATCTAATAAAAAGTTTCCTCCATAAAACCCTAAAAAATATAAAACCCAACTTCCAATTACTCCAGCTATAACCGATAATATTAACACAAAAGGAAAATTCATTTCTCCTCTTGATATCCATACCCCTGCTAACGGCATTATTATTCCTGCTGGAAGCCCTGGTAGATTTAAATACTCTAAAAATACAATTATAAATATAAATAATACACCATACTGCGACAAATAATTTAAAATACTATTAGCATCCATATTTTCATCCCCCAATTTTATCCTTTTATTCCTAATTATAATTGTATAATATCTCTAATAAATAAAAAAGATGTTATATTAAATCTAAAGAAATTCTTAAGATTTAATATAACAAAAGACTATTACAACCTAAGTTACAATAGTCTTCCTAACACATTAATTATTAAATTACTTTTTACTTTAAACTTATCCTATAATTAAAGGCAATTCCACAATAAATGATGTTTCATTATTTATTATACTTTCAGCATGTATTTTACCTTTATGATCATCAACTATAGCTTTTGCTATAGAAAGCCCAAGTCCATACCCGCCAGTTCCTCTATCTCTTGAATCATCAACTCTATAAAATCTTTCAAATATCTTTTCTAAATGTTCCTTTTTTATACCTTCACCAGTATTTTTAATTATTAATTTAGCCTTATTTCTTTCGGCCTTAAGAGATACTAATATTTTTCCATTATCATTAGTATATTTAATAGCATTGTCCATTAATATACTTATAAGCTTTTTAATTTGATCCTTCTCTCCATTTATAAATATATCATTGACGATATCTTCTTCTAAGATTAGCCCTTTTTCAAATATTACTACTTCAAAAACAAGTAACGTATCACTCAACATCTTACTTAAATTAATATTAATTCTTTCTTCCTTCTTCCTATTTGCATCTAGATTTGCTAATGACAACATCTCATTAATTAATGTTGACATTCTACTAGCTTGGGAATCTATATAATTAATCCATTTTTTCTGACTCTGTATAGTCTCCAACTCATTCTCCCTTAATAATGAAACATTAGTCTTAATAATAGTTAATGGCGTTCTAAGTTCATGTGATGCATCTGCTATAAATTGCTTTTGCTTTTTAAATGTTTCTTCTAATGGATTTATAGCTTTATTAGTAAAATATATACTTATAAAAAATAATACAACTAGACTTAATGAGCCTACTCCAATAAATATTCTTAATAAGCTCCATAACATATCCTGTTGAAATGATTTACTCATTAGTACTATCCTTTTACCATTTCCTATATCTTGCTTTAAATATGCAAAACTTTCACCATTAATTTTTATTGTATTAATGTCTTCGCTACCATTAATAACCTTTGTAACAATATCATTTATATCCAAATCATCAGTATTCAATTTAGAAGAAACAGCAACTACCTCGTTAGTATTATCTAAATCTATTTTTATTGTCATATCCATTCTATTATTTTTAGGAATTGGTTTTTGTTGTGGAGCAACCATAATATTACTCCATAATTGCATACGCATCTCCTTTTCAATACTATAAGCTGTGCTTAAATATATAGTTCCAAATATACCTATAAATACTGCTGTTAAAAGTCCCATATTAATTAACACAAATTTTATTTTCAGCTTTTTAAACATTCCTAACTTTCCTCCAACTTATAACCAACACCTCTTACTGTAGTTATACTGGTAGTAGATGCAACATATCCAAGTTTTTTTCTTAAAAAAGAAATATATACCTCTATATTGTTATACTCTGCATCTGAATCATATCCCCATATTTTACTTATTAACTCATCTTTAGTTAATATTGTTTTTGGTCTTTGCATAAAACATCTTATAATCTCAAACTCCTTTAAAGAAAGTTTAATACTATTATAAGGTCCCTCTAATTCATAAGTAGAAATATTTAATTTAATATCTCCAACTTCTAAAATATTATCATTTATAATTTCTCCTTGTCTTCTAGTCAACGCTCTTAATCTTGCTAATAATTCCTCAGTTGCAAATGGTTTTGCTAAATAATCATCAGCCCCACTATCTAATCCTTTAACCTTATCTTCAATTTCTCCCTTAGCTGTTAATAGAATAACAGGAGTTTTTATATTCTCTTTCCTTAACCTTCTAAGAACTTCTAAACCATTAAGTTTAGGCAGCATAATATCTAACACTATTACATCATATATATCTGTTAATCCATAATCTAATCCATCTTCCCCATTATATACAGCATCAACTACATATTTATTTTTAGTTAATATTTGATTAAGTGCTTCTGAAAGCTGTATTTCATCCTCAACAAGTAATAATCTCATTAATCTCATTCTCCTCACTTATTATATATCTAGTTCTTTACTAAAAGTCTAACATATAAATTAAACATTTAGTGTATTTTTAAGATTATTTTAAGATTATAGTACTACTAACATAGATAGCTTTACTCCACCATCAAATGCTACATCTGAAAATACTTTAATAGCCCTAATATTAACTATCCTATCAAAACAGCTTATAGCACAAAACATTAACTATAAAGGGGTGCGTTATAAGCAGATACATGGAGAAAGAAAAAATGAAATATTAATTTGGAGGGAACATTGAAATTGAGCCGTAGAATTTAATCTTTGTGGAATTGAACTTGCGTAAAGAAGTTGTATTGAAGCGTTAGCGGCTTTTACAACTTTAGCAAGTTCAATGGAACAAAGATATAAATTCTAGGCGAAAATTTCACCGTTCCCGGAAAATAAATATTTCATTTTTCGCTTCCATGTGGTGCGCAATTTAGTTATTTTACGCTTTTGACTTCAAATTCTTGGAATCTATATTTTTGTCCAGTTGGATTAACTTTTCCCTCTGGAACTTCTTCAACAAACATATCATAAGGTCTTACAAAAAGTCCGCATTCCCCATATAAAGCTCTATAAAGAACCATAGTTTCTTGAGTTTCTGAATGCTTAACAAAGTCTTCAACTAAATATAAATCTCCCTTAAAATGTCTGAAAATCTTTCCTTTAGAATTAGATATATCTCTCATAATTTTTCCTCCGTTAATAATATTGTATTTAAAAAAGAAACAGCCTGCTATTCACAAACTGCTTCATCTATTATATCATTATTTTTCACTTCAGTATTTACTTCTTCTTCATAAATTAAATACTTTCCATGAACCTTTATAAAATAATCTTCACAAAGATATAAAGGATATATTAACCATATCATATTTATGTTTACATCAAAATTGTACTTATCCCAAATCATTAATATAGCAACAAATGAACAAAGTATTGAAACTCCATTATTAATTATCAATGTTTTAATATTATTTATTTTTATTATCCTTAAGTTAATTACAAATAATATTACTGTAAATATTGAGTATAATACTGATTTTAATAAGTTTTCTATATTATAAATATCAACTCCATACTTTTTCATATAAAGTACATACTCAAACTTTTCTTTGTATTCTTTCCCCATCTTACTCCAAAAATCAAAGTCAGACCACTTATTTGGAATCATATCTAATGGAATAGAAATTTTAATATTTGTAACCTTAAAAAATATAAATATAGAAGCAATAGCCATTAAAATATATAGACTTACTAAAATTGGTTTATTTCTTGATTTAAATAAACTAGTTATTACTTTAATTAAAATCAATACTAAAGCGATAATTGGAAATATTAGTGATATAAACTTTGCTATAATATGATAGATATTTCCGCTAATAGCCATTTCATTAATTCCAAATTTCATTTTAAAATCTTCAATCTTATTTAATGTTAATCCTGTACCATCTATTGTTAATCCATCTAAAACCTGCGAGGAATCTTCAGTAGCTTGAATCATAATATTTGCTTTAGAACCCTTTAAAATCCCTCTTACAATTAAAGTTCTATCATTATAAACAATCTCTCTTCCTACACAATTACTACTTCCAAACAACTTATAAGATGTATCACTATCTATTAAACACCCTTCTAAATCATCAGCAAATAAGTTTGATCCCTTAACTAATAAATTAGATGACCCCTTTATAATTAGAACATCTAAATCACTGGCTGTTTTCCCTAAATCAGGATTATTAGCAGATTGTAATGACTCTTCAGACCATCCTACTACAGCTAACTCTGGATTAGCTTCTTTTATAGTCTTAATGAGCTCTGTGTTATAATTTTCATTTTCAAAATAGAAATTTAAAGTTTTATTTTCACTTCCTATATTATTTGCATAACCTAAAGATATTCCCCAGCACATAATTAAAGCAAATATAAGAATTATTCTAACTATGTACTTTAAATACCTTATCATTCAGTCTCCAGGCGAACTCTATCGCCATCTTCTACTATTTTATTGCTATCAATAATTATTTTATCATTTCTTCCTAATGTGCCTTCAGTTACTGCTGCGTATTCACCATCTCTTTTTTCAACTTTTACATCAACTCTTTTGGCTGTTAACTCTTCACCTAATACAGTTTCTTTTTCAGTAACAACTAACACATAATAATCAGTACCATCACCTTGTCTTAATGCTGCTAAAGGAACACATGTACCATATTTCTTTGATTTACTTGAAACTACAATTTCTCCACTATCATCAATTTCTCCTATTCCTACTGGTAAAACAACTGTTACATTTAAAATATCAGCATTATCTTGATTTCTAGAAATAGAGTTAATAGTCAAATTTTCAATAATACCATAAGTACCTAAATTTAAAGCAACAGTTTGCCCTTGTTTTATTGAAGCTCTATTTTCCTTATCAATTTGTCCAACAAATTTATATCCTTCATTCTTATCTGCAATTGATGCTATAGTATCAGTTGTAACTCCACCATTTTCTGCAACGACACTAGTAACTATTCCCTCTTTTTCTGAAATAATTTTTCCACTAGCATCTAATAAAGGTTGAAGTTTTGCAAGTTCTTTATTATATTCATCAATTTTAAGAGAATCCTTTGTGTCTTGAAGAGCTCTATCTAAATCTACAGTATCATTTGACTCAACAACAGCTTCATCATACATAGACTTCTTTGATTGATAATCAGAATATAGGCTTTCTTCTGTTCCTGGATCCTTTTCTTCATCACTTAATTTTGAATAATTATCTAATGCTTGCTTTGCTGCATTCATTTCATTTAAAGCACTTTGTACTGCTTGTTTTTTAGTATTTATAGCTTTATTATAATCTTCTGTGGCACGTGACAAAGTCTTTTGCTCTTGTGCTATATTTTCTTTAATTTCATTAATCTTTTTTTCTAAATCTTCTGTATCAAGTTCAACTAAGGTATCTCCAACTTTAATATTTGAACCTTCACTTATATTTACATAATTAATCTTAAGACCTTCAACTACAGAAATTTTTTCTTCTCTATTTTTTACAACTACACCTTTAGCCGTAATTTCATCTATTATTGTTTTAGTCTTTGGCTTATCAACTTTAACTCTTGGTATAGTCATAGAATCTGCAGCTCTAGATAGCATTGTACATCCTATCATCAATATTAAAAAAGCAAACAATGCTTTTACTGCTTTCTTCTGTAACGTATCTTTTCCTTTTTTCACATATTTAAAATTTATAACTTTTTTTATTTTTTCTTTTTTACTCATAAATTATCATTCCTTTACTGCTGATGCTGCAATACCTTGCTCTAAATAGCTTTGACCTGCAAAAAATACTATTATAGCTGCTATTAATGTTACAGCAGATGCTGTAAATGCTATATCAGCATTTTCTAAAGTAATATTTGGTAAATAAATTGATAATGGCCATAAAGCCTTATCTTTTAAAAATGTTAATGGTTGCTCTATTAAATTCCAATATTCTAGGAATTGTAATACAACAGCTGACATTATACCTGGCATTCCTAATGGAATCCCTATCTTAGCAAAAATAACAATTTCACTAGCACCATCTATTCTTGCTGATTCAATAATTGACTCTGGTATATTACAAAAGAATCTATACATTATAAATACTGAAAATGTTGAAAATATAGCAGGTAATATTATACTTCCATGGGTATTAAGAAGATGTAACTTATCTAATACTAAGTAACTTGATAACATTGTAACTTGGAAAGGCATTAACATTACTACTATATAAATAGTGAATAACACTTTCTTAAAGGGAAACTTATATCTTGCAAATCCCCAAGCTGCTGGAATACCAACTATAAGTTGTCCAGCTACTGATAAAAATACTATTTTTACAGAGTTCCAAAACATCACAAAGAACTCTGGAGTATCAAATAATAATTCTACATATGCTCGTAAAGTAGGATAACTAGGCAGTAACCCCCAACTTACATATCCTTTACCTTTTTCAGCTAATACAGGTGCAAGATAAGTACTTAATTCATCTACACTCATAAATGAACCTGCTAATAAAAATATAACTGGGAAGCACATAAATATAGATATTGCAACTAATATAATAAATACTATCTTTTTCTTCATTGTATAAATCACCTCACCTTAATCCTGCTTTTCCCAGGCTCTTTGTAATAGCATAATCAATATAAATATTATTATTGCCATAAGTACAGATGCAGCTGCCATTTTACTAAAATCTAATTCTCTAAACCAATTGTTAAATAAGTGTTGTAATAAATACATGCTCTTATCTGGATAATCACCTGCAACTAAATATGCTTCTCTAAATACTTTAAATGAATTAAGAAGGGATAATACTGCTACCGTATATAATGTAGGCTTTAAGCATGGTATTGTTATCTTAGTAAAGCACTGAAAATCACTTGCTCCATCTACCTTAGCTGATTCATATATCTCTTTAGATATAGAATTTAATCCAGCTAACCATAAGATAATATTGTAGCCTAAGTTCTTCCATATATAACTGAATACTAATATCCAAAAAGCCCATCCTGTGCTCATCCAATCTTGACCTGACATATTAAATTTATCAAGCATAGCACTTAAGAATCCCTGTTCATGAAAAACAATGTTCCATATTAATACTACTGAAGCTATAGGTACTGCCATTGGTATTAAAAATGCCGTTCTTAATACCTTTGATGATTCTACAAATTTATTTAATAGTACAGCTATTATTAATGATAATGATAACAATAAAGGTATACATACAAGAACAAATTTTATAGTATTGCTAGATGCTAGTTTAAAAGCTGAATTATTGAATACTTCAGTATAATTTTGAAATCCTATAAATTCCCTTGAAATTGCACTTTGAAAAGATCTTAAAATTACATCTAAGAAGGGAAGCAGTGTAAATACTGCTACCCCTATTAAACTTGGCAATACAAAATATAACCCAGTATATTTAGTTTTCTTCTTTACTTTTTCTTTTTCAATTTTCTCTGTTTTTGCTTTTCTTATTTGTTTTAATTTGTTTACTTTTAACTCTTCCATATTACTCCGATAAGTATAAATCCAAGTTATCTACAACTGTA